>Ga0209166_10000188_pt1 | contig 80138 bp, 68 predicted proteins | sample Coa_R1_3_FD_187151 | JGI IMG/M metagenome (GOLD analysis project Ga0209166, IMG submission 187151) | Surface soil microbial communities from Centralia Pennsylvania, which are recovering from an underground coalmine fire - Coalmine... | ecosystem: Environmental > Terrestrial > Soil >...
GTGAGGTGCACCCGTGCTTAGAGCAAGAGAAGCGGTGCGAACTCTCCCTTCGTATCACCCACCTCTCGCGGGACGCCAGGGCTTGCGCCTGGACTTTAACGAGAACACGGTCGGATGCTCGCCCCGCGTTCTGGATTGCCTCCGGAGCCTCAATCTGGAACAACTTGCCCGATATCCCGAGCGCGAGCCCGTGGAAGCCAAAGTCGCGGATTTTCTCGCCGTCGCCGCTTCCGAACTCCTGCTGACCAACGGTGTGGATGAAGCCATTCATCTGCTCTGCCAGACCTATCTTGATCCCGGCGACGAAGCCTTGATCGTGGTGCCGACCTATTCCATGTACCGCATCTACGCGATGGCCGCGGGCGCGCAGATCGTCGCCGTCCCGTTAGGCGAGCGTTTTCAGTTTTGTACTAACGCTGTATGCGATCGGATCACCGACCGCACGCGCCTGATTGCGATCGCCAATCCTAATAACCCGACAGGAACCGTCGCCACGCCGCAAGACTTGCGGCGCATCGCCACTTCTGCGCCACAAGCCGCGCTGCTGGTAGATGAAGCCTACTTTGAGTTCTACGGCCAAACCATGCTAGGTGCACATCACAACTTCCCGAACCTGTTTGTGGCTCGAACGTTTTCCAAAGCCTACGGAATGGCAGGACTGCGCGCCGGAGTGCTCGTAGGCAATACCGAGCAGATGCCCTCGCTCCGCCGCGTGATCTCGCCGTACAACGTCAACGCCGCGGCGCTCGCGTGCTTGCCGCAGGCAATTGCGGATCAGACTTACATTCAGCAATACGTAAACGAAGTTCTCGAGGCACGCGCGCTCTTAGAACGTGAGCTTCGAATTAACGGAATTCATTTCTGGCCCAGTCAAGCGAATTTTGTGCTAGCCCGAGTCGGTTCCTCCGCCGCAGATTCTGCTGCTTTCGCACAACAGATGCGCACACGCGGAATCCTCGTCCGCGACCGGTCCTCTGACCCGGGCTGCGAAGGCTGCGTTCGCATCACGCTTGGTCCGGAAGCCCATACCGCGAAACTCCTCAAAGCATTGCAGGAAACATTGCGCGAATTCCGCCCGCTGCAAGGAGCATCGCGCTCATGAGAAAAGCCAGCATCCATCGCGTCACCAAAGAGACGCAGATCCAACTCTCCCTGACCATCGAGGGCCGCGGGAAATACCAGGTCTCAACCGGCATTCGCTTCTTCGATCACATGCTGGAACTATTCGCGCACCATGGCGGCTTCGACCTGAAACTCAAGGCCAGCGGCGATCTCGATGTCGATCAGCACCATACCGTGGAAGACATCGGAATCGTCCTCGGACAGGCGTTCGAGAAGGCCCTCGGCACGAAACGCGGCATCCTCCGCGCCGGATACTTCCTCATGCCCATGGACGAAACCATGGGCATGGCCGCCGTAGATTTTTGCGGGCGCACGGCCTCTGTGATCGACACCAAAGTGCGCACCCGCCTGGTTGGCGATCTACAAGCCGAACTGGTGAATGATTTCTTCGAGGGATTTGCCCGCGGCGCCCACGCCAACGTGCACGCGCGTGTCCTCTACGGCCGCTCAAGCCACCACAAGATCGAAGCTCTCTTCAAAGCCTTTGCCCGCGCACTGCGAGCCGCCTGCTGGCGCGACCCGCAAATGATCGGCCTCCTGCCGAGCACGAAAGGATTGCTCTAATGATCGCCATTGTCGACTACGGCGCCGGCAATCTGGTTTCGGTGAAGAAAGCCTTCGACTGGCTGGGCCAGCAGTGCTTGATCACGTCCGATCCCGCGCAGCTCGTAAACGCATCCAAAATCGTGCTTCCCGGCGTAGGCCATTTCGCCTCTACCGCGTCGTTGATCCGCTCCGGCCTCCGAGGCGTAATCGCCGATGCGATCGAAACCGGCGTCCCCTTTCTCGGCATCTGCGTCGGAATGCAATGGATGTTCAAAGGCAGCGCCGAATCCCCCGAAACGCAGGGACTCGGACTATTCGACGGCGAATGCGAGCGTTTCCCGTCGACCGTGAAATCGCCGCACGTAGGCTGGAATTCCCTGCAGATCGATTCCGCCTCGCGCCTGTTCCGCGGCGTCCCTTCATCCTCATTCATGTACTTCACCCATTCTTTCCGCGCCCCTGTCGACGGCGCGACCGTGGCTTGCTGCGAATATGGAGGAAAGTTTTCAGCAGCCGTGGAACGCGATCATGTTTTCGGCGTCCAGTTCCATCCCGAAAAATCCGGCGAAACCGGCCTCACAATGCTCTCGAATTTTTGCGCCCTCTGACATGCTCACCAAACGCATCATCGCCTGTCTCGATGTAAACGCCGGACGCGTTGTCAAAGGCGTGCAGTTCGCCGATCTGCGCGACGCCGGCGACCCGGCCGAATTGGCCAAGGCTCACAGCGACTCCGGCGCCGACGAAATCGTGCTGCTGGATATCTCTGCCGCCCACGAACACAGGTCCACTCTCCTCGATACCGTGCAGCGCGCGGCCAGGCACCTGTTCATCCCCTTCACGGTGGGCGGAGGCATTCGCACCCTGGACGATGCGGCCTCGGTCTTTTACGCCGGAGCCGATAAGATCAGCATCAACTCCGCGGCCCTCGCCAATCCTGAGTTGATCACCCAAATTGCGAAGCGTTTCGGCTCTCAGGCGGTGGTCGTAGCCATCGACGCCAAGCGCTGCGTGAATTCTCCCACTTGGCTAGCCTTCACCCACGGAGGCCGTACCGTCGCCCGCCGCGATGCCGTGGCTTGGGCGCAGGAAGCGGAATCCCGCGGCGCCGGCGAGATTCTCCTCACCTCCATGGATCGTGACGGCACCGGCGCAGGCTTCGACTGTGAGTTGACGCGCGCCGTCGCCAACACCGTCCGCATCCCGGTCATCGCCTCCGGCGGCGCAGGCGCCACGGCCCATTTTGTCGAGGTTTTCCGCCAAGGCCGCGCCGACGCAGCCCTGGCAGCCTCCATCTTCCATTACGGATTCAGCCGTCTCGCCGATCTGAAGCAGGATCTGGGCTCACACGGAATCCCGGTGAGGTGGCCATGCTGATCCCCTCCATTGACCTGATGGGCGGCAAGATTGTTCAGTTGGTTCAGGGCAAAAAGAAGGCTTTGGAATTCGATGATCCCGAACAGTGGATCAGCCGTTTTGCGAAGTATCCCTTGGTCCAACTGATCGATCTCGATGCCGCCATCGGAACCGGCAACAACCGAGCGCTGGTGCGTGCCATCGCGCAGCGCTTGCCCTGTCAGGTCGGTGGAGGTATCCGTTCCCTGGAGGCCGCGCAGAACACTCTCGCAGCCGGAGCACAGCGCGTCATCATTGGCTCCGCCCTGTTCGCAAACACTAAGCTTGACGTCAGCTTCGCGCAAAAAATCGCCGAACACCTTGGCCCAGAAAAGCTGGTCTTCGCGCTCGATGCAGTCGGTGGCCGCGTCACAACTCACGGATGGCGCGTACAGACTGATGTCACCCCGCTGGAAATGATGCAAGCCCTCGATCCTTACTGTGGCGCTTTCCTCTACACCCACGTCGACACCGAGGGCCTCCTGCAAGGTTTTCCTCAAGAAGTAATCCGTCCGCTGAGGGAAGCCACAACGCGGCAGTTGATTGCTGCAGGGGGAATCAGCTCGCAACAAGAAGTCGACGATTTACACGCGATGGGCGTAGACGCCGTGGTTGGAATGGCCGTCTATCAGGGACTTATTCCGGCCTAGCAAGACCGTTGTTAGCGAAACCGCCGAATAAATAATGTGTGCCGTTCCGACCGGTAGAAACCTACTCCATAGATCGTCGCCTTGCCCTTGGTCGAATAAATAACTTGCCGGATGCGAAGCACGGACGCTCCGCGCGCCACGCCCAACAGTTCTGCAACATTCGCATCGGCTGTTGTAGCGTCCACTTCTTCATCGGCATAGGCGAGTTCCACGCCATAGTCCTGTCGCAAAGTCGCGAACAGGGAGATTCTGCCCAGGTTCACCTTTACCAGTTCGGAAAATTCCTTTCCAGGTAGATAACAAGTCTCCAGCGCAAACGGTTCGTCGCCGGTCTCCCGCAGGCGCACAATTTTGACCAGGGTACTGGTGGCGGGAAGGGCAAGCCGGGCAGCCACCTCGGCGTCGTGTTCCATGACTTTGGCGAATAGCACCTGAGACCGTGGATTGAGCCCCCGGCTCGACATATGCTCGGTGTAGCTCATCAGCTTGTTAAAGTGAATCTTGGGGGAGGCTACAAAAGTGCCGGCGCCGCGCCGCCGTTCTACCAGGCCCTCGCGCTCCAGTCCGGCCAGGGCGTGGCGAGCCGTCATCAGACTCACCTTGTGTGTCTTGGCCAGTTCGCGTTCCGACTCCACCAGGTCCCCCGGCTGCAACTCCGCCGACTCGATGCGGGTCCGGATGGAGTTCTGGATGCGTTTGTATACCGGCGTGCCGTTACGATGGTTTCCCGACATGGAACCGTCTTCTGGCCGAACTCTTGGTTTCGGCGCGACCCATACTACCTGTCGTTGACTCTTCAGCGCGAACAGCTGTCGTGTGCTATATAGCTTAATTGGCGCGATATGTAAAGCTCAAAGTGTCATCGCACCCCAATCCCCCATCCTCCTGAACTTTTATTGCTATAGAGCGGATTTGTTTCCTTGTCGGCCGGACCCATGGCCTCCTTCGCGAACCTGAAGATCCCAGCGCAGGGTAGTGACCATAATCACAGGTTTTCCACAGGATCAGTCGGTTCTCTGCAGCATTTCCCCGGCTGCGACGCAACACTCGACTGCTGTTTTGTGATATAGAGCGCTTACTGGACGGCATTTGCGAAATCTTTGCGCCATTTGCATTTTCTTCTTGACCATGATCATCCATGTGCTATATAGCATAGTTCGATTGTACTAGAGCAGTTTGTACTGCTACTACCGGCGCAGCCGGGGTACAAGCACTCGTAGGAGGCTGTGAGATGAAGCAAGTTGCATTTGAAGGTCAGAATCGCGTAGGGCGCAGACTGGTTGCGTTAGTCTTCGCTTTCTCGTTAGTGGTATTCAGCCTGTCAGCCATTGCTACGGCGCAGGAATTAGCGGCCACCCTTACCGGAAATGTGACCGACCCCAGCGGTGCTCTCGTCCCGGGAGCCACCATCGTGGTGCACAGCGAAGAGACTGGTGCCGACGTACGCACGGTGACGACCAACAGTGCCGGTGGTTACAACATTACGAATTTGCCGGCTGGGCGCTACACGGTGACCTTCAACAGCGCTGGATTCCAGACCTATGTCGCGAAGAATGTGACCCTCAACGTCGCTGAAAAGCACAGCATGGATGTGCAATTGAAAGCTGGGCAGGTCAGCGAGCGCGTCGAGGTCACGGCCGAGAACGCCCCCATCCAGACCACCACGGCGGAACAGTCGGGAACCGTGACGGGGGACCAGGTTCGCGAGTTGGCACTGAATAACCGTAACTTCGAACAACTCGTGCTGCTCCAGCCCGGCGTCGCCAATCAGTTGCCCGATAAGCCAGGGTTTGGATTGAGCAGCAATACCCAAATCTCGATCAATGGAGCCCGTACTGGAGCCAACAATTGGACTGTGGACGGCGCTGACATCAACGATAGCGGCTCGAACGGCACGTTGCTCAACACTCCGGGTATCGATGCGATTCAGGAGTTTACGCTGGAGCGCAGTAATTATGATGCAGCGTTTGGACGCAGCGGCGGCGGCCAAGTCGTGGTCGCGACCAAGGCCGGAACTAACCGATTCCACGGTAGCGCTTACGAATTTAATCGCAATAATTACTACAACGCAAACACCTTCGACGCCAGAGCGGCGATTGCGGCGGGAGGCAATCCTGCTGACTTCAAAACACCCATCGAGCGCTATAACGATTACGGCTTTACGATCGGTGGGCCGTTATTTATTCCGAAGGTGTTTCATCCTAGCAAGAACAAGACCTTCTTCTTCTGGTCCGAGGAATGGCGGAAAGCCAGTACACCTGGATCAAGAACTGCAGCCATCCCAACCTCTGGCGAATTGGCCGGAACGTTTACTGCTCCAATTCCCGTTGCGCCTGTCGGTTGTGTCACGGCATCTGGCGGCACCTACACCATCAGTCCGACTTGTTTCAGCACCAATGCCCAGGCTTACTTGAATGGATTCATGCTCAAGAATCCTGGCAATGGAGCCGGCACCCTGTCGACAAACTTTAGCCAATTGAATAATTTTCGCCAGGACATCATCCGCCTAGACCAAAATGTGGGCGACAAAGTGCGTTTGTACGCGCGCTATATGCAGGACTCGGTACCGCAAAATTTCCCGTTTGGCCTGTGGGGTGCCGCGAATTACCCTGGTGTCGAAACGACTTCCCTTAACGCGCCGGGACGCAATCTGGTGGTCAATGCCACGGCAACTCTCTCGCCTAAAGTGGTAAACGAGATTGAGTTTGTTGATGCGTGGGGAGCCATTAATTCGGTCTTAACTGGCGCCATCGCCAACTCGCCGGCATTCACCAGCACGCTTACGGGTCTAACCACCTATCAAGACCCATATGGTCGTGCACCCAATGTTTCATTTTCGTCGGGCCTCTTAGGTTTGACAAATACCAGTGCGCCTTACTTTGAGCGCAACAAAGACAAGAACCTATTCGACAACTTGTCGCTGCAGCACGGGAACCACACCATACGCGCAGGTTTCACGGCCATGTGGATGTCGAAAACAGAGAATGGGGATGCAGGCGCCGCGAATTTCAACTTCTCAAACTCGAACGGGAACCCTGAGTTCGCCAACTTCTTGTTGGGCCAAGCGGACACCTACTCGCAACAAAGCAAGGACACGGTTCCATTCCTGCATTACGTAAATTTCGAGCTTTACGTCCAGGATGACTGGAAAATTACTCCCCGTCTGACCCTGAATTTAGGTCTGCGGTATAGTTTCTTCCCGTCTCCCTCAGACAGCAACAATACTCTGGTAAATTTCGATCCGAACACCTTTAGCCCGACCAGTGCGCCGATAATCGATCCAACCACCGGGCAAATGATGGCGGGTTCGCCCAACGCCAACGCTGCAACCTATGCAAATGGTCTGATTTTCCCCAAGGGGGCCGCCTGTGCGGCAGCACAAGCCATCCCCTCGATTGCCACCTGCTCTCCGTTCGGCAGCCTCGTGAATCCAAACTCGAGTAAGAACTTCGGCCCTAGACTAGGTCTCGCATATGATCCTTTCGGGGATGGCAAATGGGCGATACGCGCTGGGTACGGGATTTTTTACGATCGAACCCTCAACGGCATCTGGGAACAGAATGCCTTCGTTGACCCGCCCCTGGTGCAGACTTCCACTAAAAACAATGATGGAAGTTCCAGCCTCAACTTATTCGACAATGTCGCAAGCGGAACATCGGGAGCTGTGCCTCTCGGCCCAAGCAGCCTGACTGTAACTGGGACCCCAACATTCAAGGTTCCCAGCTATCAGGACTACAACATCTCCGTTCAGCACCAACTTATGCGCAACACGGTACTGGAGGTTGGTTATGTTGGCACCAAGGGCGTTCATCTACTGGGAGACGTAAATATCAATCAGCCTACGCTGGCCGCAAGGTCCGCCAATCCGACGGTAGACGCGAATGCCCTTGTGCCCTATGCCGGGTACCAGGCTATTGTTTCGCGGGATCCCGTCTTCACGAGCAATTACAACTCCTTGCAGGTCTCGCTCAACCGGCGATTCAGTCAAGGATTGACTCTTGGCGTCGCTTATACCTGGTCCAAGCTTCTCACTACCAACCCGCAGGACCGTGGTCTGGGAGTGTCTGACGCGTATAACCTGAAAGGCGACTACGGGCTGTCTACGCTCAATACTCCCCAGATCTTCGTCGTAAGCTACGTGTATGACTTACCGTTCTTCAAGAATCAAAAGAATTTGGCGGCGCGCGTGCTGGGAGGATGGGAACTCTCTGGGATTACGAACTTCCAGTCAGGTCAGTCGACGACCGTAACCCAAAGTGCCGATCCGTTTGCTAACTCTACGAATGACAATTCAGGGCTGAACATGGCACGAGGTGCAACTTCTCAGATTCGAGTCGACCAGATTGGAAACCCTCACGGGCCGAAGACCGCGGCAGAGTTCTTCAATATCGCTGCTTTCGCTCCTGCTGTCGGACACTTTGGCTCCGAGCATCCTGGAACCGTACTAGGTCCGGGCTTCCAGCTTTGGGACATGTCCCTGATCAAGAACATAAGCTTTACGGAACAGGTGCGCATGCAGCTTCGTCTTGAAACTTTCAACACCTTCAATCACGGAAGCCCGAATGGAGTCTTCACCAGCATTTCAGATTCCAGCACTTTCGGTCAGATCAGTGGTTGGCATGACCCCCGTACGATTCAGATCGGAGGCAAGATTACTTTCTGATTCGCACCCTCGTCAGAATTCGTGGCGCACGCGGCAACGCGTGCGCCTTTTTCTTTAGATCATCTCCTTGGCGTCTTGACGCCGGAGGCCGCGAACACACCAAAATTTTCCACAGCCCCAAGCTCTAACATCGACCCTGTTTTCCGCTGCCCCCATCCGCTCATGCTCCGCGTCGAAGACGTGGTGAGCGAGTTCTGCCGCCAGCTAAGTCCAATTGTTTCAAGATTTTACCAGTAAGTCCTTGCCGCCCAAGATTTTACGAACCTCCAACTCGATTCCTGCCTGTTAAGCCTTTTGAACGCAGTATTTTACGGGAAACGAGCGAAGAAATATTACATGTCGCACTCAATAATATGCGTCATGTTTTCAATGATTTACCCACAAAATATTGCGCAGGAAGGACTTACTCGATCGCTCGCGATCCGACAACCGAAATGAAAAATCGGTTTGCGCAATCTCTCATCGACCCATCTCACTGACTCGCCGAGTTCTCCGCTGCTCGTTGCTTATTTTGGATGGCTAATGAGAGTTTCTGCTCGCGGATTCCTTCGGTCGCGTGTCCCGTCTGACGCAGTGCCCGCCCCAATACGAAATGTGCCTGGGCGTAATCAGGATCGATCTGGATCGCCTTGCGTAGGGGCTCGATCGCGGCTTCCGGATGGTTAAGCACCAACTCCGTCTTGCCTAACCCGAGTAGAGCTTCGGTGTATTTGGGATTTGTTTTCACGGCTGCCCGGAAATGCGACTCCGCTTCCTCAGCCTTCGATCCCAACAACAGGATTTCCCCCAGGATGCAGTTGGCCGTCGGATCGTTTGGAAAATGCTCCAGTTCGGCGCGCATCTCCTTTTCCGCGGCGTCACTCTCCCCCTGCCGCCAGTAGATGTATCCCAGCCCCGAATGCACTCCCATGAAGTTGGGATCAACCTGCTCCGCCGCCTGGTATTCCTTGATGGCGTTCGGCTGGTCCGACATCTTGTCGTAAGCGATGGCCATCATTACGTGCGCCGACGCCGAGTTCGGATTGATCTTCATGATCCGCTCAAACACGCTGGGCAGCGCCTTGTACTCCTTCAATCTGAGATAAGCCTTGCCCAGCATGTCGAGTGTCTCAACATCCGATGGATCGGCCTGATTGGCACGCTCCAGATATTGCGCGGCTTCTTTGTAGCGATCAAGCGCGAAGAGGGAAAGTCCCGACAGATCGAGAATCTGAAAATCCTTGGGATATTTCACCACCATTGCCTGAAGCAAACTCCACGCCGAACGATAGTGTTCGGCCTTGAAGTACGCGACGGCGAGATTGCGTTCGGTCGTCGGGTCTCCCGGACGAACTTTCAGCGCCTGCTCGTAGAAGGGAATTGCCTCCGCAGGTTTGCCCTCGTGCGACAGCACAATCCCCAGATTGTTCAGCGCAGCCATCGAATGCGGATCGATCGCCACCGCCTGCCGCAGTGCCCGTTTCGCCGTCGCAAGATCACCCTTGTGCATGGCTTCGGCCGCCTGCTCCAGCAGGGCGTGCAATTCGCTCTGTTGCTCCGTCGCGGAGGCCTGTGTCGCCCCCTGCGTGTGTGCCATCGCCAGAGACGAGAGCACCGCAAAGCCCGCAACCAGCGCGTAAAGGCAGCAACGCAACCTCATTCCTCTGATTCTAACCCGCAACCTAGCCAAAGGACGTTTGCTGCTTCAGAGGGAGAGAGCTTATCTTGGGTGCACGTTGCTGGGCGAGAAAGGTGCGGCGATGAATGTGCTGGTTCTGAACTCGGGAAGCTCGAGCCTGAAGTTCCAGGTGATTGCCACCGACCTTGAGCAGATCAAAGCATACAAGGACGATCGCATCTGCCGCGGCGAGGTCGAAGGAATCGGCGGCGAAGCCATCATCCGCATTCAGCACCGCGATGATCCTGCGCAAACGCTTACTGCGCCCTTACGAGACATGGCCGCAGCGCTCGATTACCTGGTGCGCTACATCGCCTCCGACCGCTCGCGAGTGACTGAGATCAAGAGCACAGCTGATGTTCACGCCGTTGGTCATAGAGTCGTTCACGGCGGCGAACTGTTCAACGAATCTACCCTCATTGACGATCGCGTGATCAAGGGCATCGAAGACTGCATCGATCTCGCGCCGCTGCACAATCCCAATAACGTGAAGGGCATTCTCGCCGCTCGCGATCTGTTTGGTAAAGATGTACCCCAAGTCGCCGTCTTCGATACTTCATTCCATCATTCCATTCCCGAGCAGGCTTATCTCTACGCCATTCCTTACCACCTTTATCGCCGCCATCGCATTCGCCGCTACGGCTTTCACGGAACCTCGCATCGTTATGTTTCCTTCCGCTATCGCGCCCTGCGTGGATTGACGCGCGAGCAGACCAACATCATCACCCTGCATCTGGGAAACGGCTGCTCTGCCGCCGCAATCAAGAATGGCTCCCCCGTCGACACATCCATGGGTATGACGCCTCTGGAAGGCCTGGTGATGGGCACGCGCTCCGGCGATCTCGATCCTGCCATCGTCAGCGTCATCGCGCGGAAAGAAGGTCTGTCGTCGTCGGAAGTGGACACGCTGCTCAACACGCAATCCGGACTGCTGGGAATCTCCGGGTTAACCAACGACATGCGCGAGCTGCAGGCAGAACTCAAAGAACACGACGACCGCCGCGTCCGGCTTGCCATCGAAGTCTTCTGCTATCGCGCCAGGAAGTACATCGGCGCGTATCTCGCAGCGATGGGAGGAGCCGATGCGGTCGTCTTCACCGGCGGTATTGGAGAAAACTCGTCCGACGTTCGTGCCCGCATCTGCTCAGGCATGGAATGGACTGGGCTTCGTATTGACGCCACGAAGAACCAGCAAACCATCGGCCGCGAAGGCATGATCTCGACCCAGGATTCCAAATTACTCGCCTATGCCATTCCTACTGACGAGGAACTTCTGATCGCCCGCGATACCGTGCGCGTCATTCGCGGCGAGCCGCATCCGTCGTAGCGCACGTCGCATCCGTCAGTAGGGCCAGGTCCAGTCCGTTGCCTCCGGTTTGTCGATGCCGTACTGGTGCGCATAATTGCGGCATTCGATCTGCTGGTTCAGGAAACGCTCCTTGGCGTGGCCGCCGATCTTCTGCAGACGAGGCACGCGATCCACAACGTCCATCGCCAGGCTGAAGCGGTCCACGTTATTGTTGATTGCCAGTTCCAGTGGCGTATTGATGTTGCCCTGCTCTTTGTAGCCGCGCACATGAATGTTGTGGTGGTTGGTGCGCCGATAAGCCAGGCGATGAATTAGCTGCGGATATCCGTGGAAGTTGAACATCACCGGCTTATCGGTGGTGAACAGCGAATCGAAGTCGCGGTCGGGCAAGCCATGAGGATGCTCGCTGGTTGGTTGCAACTTAAAAAGATCGACCACATTGATGAAGCGGATCTTCAGGTCCATGAATTCCTTGCGTAGAAGCGCGGTCGCGGCCAATGCTTCCTGCGTGGGAATGTCTCCCGCCGACGCTACAACCACATCCGGTTCGCCGGATTCGTCATTGCTGGCCCAATCCCAGATCCCAATTCCCTTGGTGCAGTGCGTAATGGCCGCATCCATGTTCAGGTATTGCAAGTGTTTCTGCTTGTCCGAAACGATCACATTCACATAGTTCTGGCTGCGCAGGCAATGGTCGGCAACCGAGAGCAGGCAGTTCACGTCCGGGGGCAGGTAGATCCGAGTGACATTCGCGCTCTTATTGACGACCACGTCGAGAAAGCCGGGATCCTGGTGGGTGAAGCCGTTGTGATCCTGCCGCCACACGGTTGAAGTGATCAGGAGATTGAGCGATGCGATTGCGTCTCTCCACGAAAGGTGGTTGCAGATCTCCAGCCACTTGGCGTACTGGTTGAACATCGAGTCGATGATGTGCACGAACGCTTCGTAGGTGGAAAAGAACCCGTGCCGGCCAGTCAGCAGATAACCTTCGAGCATGCCTTCGAGCGTGTGCTCGCTGAGCATTTCCATCACGCGGCCTTCGTTTGCGAGGTTGCCGCCGTCATCGTCTTCCCGGAAGCGCTCCTCGATCCAGAATTTCTTGCTCACCGCGTAGAGGTCGTCCAGTTTGTTCGACGTGGTTTCGTCCGGGCCAAAGACACGGAAGTTGTGCGGGTTCAGTTTCATGACGTCGGCCAGCATGCGACCCAAGGGACGCGTATTTTCTGCCTGGTTCGCTCCTGGTTTGTCAGTCAGGTTGGCGTAATCGCGGAAATCGGGCAGCCGCAAGGATTTCTTCAGACGCCCGCCGTTGGCATGCGGATTAGCGCTCATACGCCGCGCACCAGACGGAGCCAGTTCACGAAATACAGGGGCGAGCTTTCCCTCGCCATCGAAGAACTGTTCAGGCTTTTGCGAACGCATCCAATCCTCAAGAATGCGCAGTTGCCGGGCGTCCTTCTTTACTCCCGGCAGAGGCACCTGATGGGCGCGCCAGAAGCCCTCAAGAAAATGTCCTCCAAACTCGCGGGGAGCGGTCCAGCCTTTTGGGGATCGCAGCACGATCATTGGCCACCGAGGCCGGCTGGATACCCCCTGCTTACGCGCCGTCTGCTGACACTCGCGAATCTCGCGGACGCAATGCTCGGTAGTAGCCGCCATCGCCTGATGCATGCTGTCGATATCGGAGCCTTCCACAAAATATGGAGTCCAGCCATAGCCGCGGAACAGGTTTTCGAGTTCCTCGTGGGAAATGCGCGCGGGCAGCGTCGGGTTGTCGATCTTGTAGCCGTTCAGATGCAGAATGGGAAGAACGGCGCCATCCCGCGCCGGATTCAAGAATTTGTTGATGTGCCACGAGGTGGCAAGCGGACCCGTCTCGGACTCGCCATCGCCCACCACAGCCGCGACGATTAGTTCTGGATTGTCGAACGCGGCACCGCAAGCATGCGAGAGAACATAGCCCAGTTCACCGCCTTCGTGAATGGAACCTGGTGTCTCCGGCGTGCAGTGGCTGCCGATTCCGCCGGGGAACGAGAACTGCTTGAAGAATTCGCGCAGGCCGTCAACATCCAAGCTCTTTTCCGGATAGATTTCAGAATACGTTCCGTCCAAGTATGCGGGGCCAAGAACTCCCGGCGCTCCATGGCCAGGTCCCGCCAGGAAGATCATGTCGAGATCATATTTCTTGATCAGCCGGTTGAGGTGAATATAGATGAAGGAGAGTCCGGGACTTGATCCCCAGTGGCCGAGCAAGCGGGTCTTGATGTGCTCAGCACGCAACGGTTCTTCGAGCAACGGATTGTCTAAAAGATAGATCATGCCGAGACTGAGGTAGTTGCAGGCTCGCCAGTAAATTTCGGTTTTGCGCAACTCCTCCGGGCTGAGCGGCTTTTCTTCGATGGTGGAGCGAGTAGGACCGTAAGGGCTGAGTTCGAGGACTTCGGCGGGTGTGCTGGCTTCGATGGTACTCATGAGTGACTCCTCTTGATAGCGTAAGCCTGAGATTGAGGGATGACAAATGCTGCCTTATGGATTGCAGCAGCGGTATTCCGTTCTGGAACTGAGATGCCGAAAAGCGCCAAGCAGGCTCGCTGGTAAATTCTTCATGTAAAATCGCCGCTGATGCCTGCACCTTTGATCAGACTGTATCGGACGAGTTCTGGATGCGTACTCGAGTACGACACGACCTGGTATCTCCTGCCGAATTGCAGTTGGGATGAATTGATCACACGCCATGATCTCGAGGCGCATTTAAGAAAACAAATCGGTGGCGGCTCTCTGCAGCAAACACGGCTGCAAGATCTGCAGATTCTCGCACCGATCGGAACTCAGGAAGTCTGGGCCGCGGGCGTTACGTACTATCGCAGCCGTGACGCGCGGATGGAGGAGTCGAAATCGGCGGGAGGCGGCGATTTCTACGATCGCGTGTATACGGCGGAACGGCCGGAACTTTTCTTCAAAGGCACTGCGAGCCGGGTAGTGGGGCATGGCGGCAAAGTCGGCATCCGGCAGGACGCGACCTGGTCGGTGCCGGAGCCTGAACTGGCGCTCCTGATCAGCCCGACGGGAAAGATCGCGGGCTACACGATCGGAAACGACATGAGCTCACGGGACATTGAAGGAGAGAATCCGCTTTATCTGCCGCAAGCAAAAGTTTATTACCGCAGTTGCGCGCTGGGGCCGGGCGTGGTGATCTCATCGGACGCTCCGCCAAGTTCAACCGAGATTCGCCTGGAGATTCTGCGAGCGGGCGCAACCAGCTTTGCGGGATCGACGTCGCTCAGCGCGATGAAGCGCGATTGCGCAACTTTGGTGGATTATCTCTACCGCGATAACGTATTTCCGAGCGGATGCTTTCTACTCACTGGGACCGGTGTCGTTCCGCCCGACTCTTTCACGCTGCAGCTAGGGGATGAGATTCGAATCTCTATCACTGGAGTCGGAATGCTGATAAATATTGTGGGATAGCGGCTGGCTTCGGAATCGGCGAGACGTGCGGTATCCATGCTGGTCATTTTTCCAGAGAAAAGATTCGCTCCATCAGCAGCCATTTCTCTCCAGGCTTAGCCTCAGGCAGTGATTGTTGAAATCGCCACATGAGCGCCTCCCATTCCTGGACTTTAGGGTCGAGTTCGTCCGCTTTCTTCTTAGCTTCGAACGAGAACCTCTCGTTGACCTCCATGATCATGAACATGCGTGTCCCGAGCAGATAGATTTCCATGTCTTCGATGCCGGCTTCTTTGATGCTGCGCGTGATCTCGGGCCAGATTTTCTGGTGATAGCGCTTGTATTCGGCAATCAGCTTGGGATCATCTTTCAAATCGAGAGTCAGGCAGTAGCGTCGTTTCATTCGACCTCGGTAGCGGCAATGGCCAAGCGTGCGCCAGAGTTTGCGGTTGCGGTGGGACGATATCCCCACATCGCGAAATAAAACACGTAAGCGTGGCAAATCAGGGGGACGATGAAGGCGTGCTGGATATTCCAGGCATCGGAGATTCTGCCCATGATGGCCGGGCAGGCAGCGCCCCCGATGATGGACATGACCAGCAGAGATGAGCCGAGCTTGGTGTAAGGGCCGAGGCTTTTGATGCTGAGCGCGAAGATGGTCGGAAACATGATGGAGTGGAAGAACCCGATCAGCACGATTGCCCATGCCGGTGCGCTTCCGGTTGTGAACAGCACGATTAGCAGGCTGAGCAGCGATCCGGCCGCAAAGATACTGAGCAAGCGCGGGGCGGCGACTTTCTTCATGATTGCTGACCCGCTGAAGCGCCCAATCATGAAGCCCACTAAGTGCAGCTGCAAAAAATGAGCAGCGGCTTTCTCGTGCGTGCCTGGGAGGGTGAATTCGACGAACCGGATGATGAAGCTGGCGACTCCAACCTGCGCCCCTACATAGAAGAATTGCGCCAGGACTCCCTTGATCAGGTGGGGAAAGCCAAAGGTGCCAGCGAGCTTGGGCGCAGACGTATGCGCGCGGTCCTGCGAGTTCTCACGGATTTCCGGTAGCTTGGTCGCAAGAATCAGCAAGGCAACGAACAGAAACACACCACTGATGAAGAGATAAGGGTTCTTCACCATATTGGCTTCGGAGACGCGATAGGCCGTCAGTTGTGCAGCGCTCATCGCGCCGATTTCTGCGGGCGTATGCTCGATGCCCGAGAGGATGAACCTGGAGCCGAGAAGCGCGACCAGCACGGCACCTGTGGCATTGAACGACTGCGCCAGGTTGAGCCGTCGTTCCGAGCTTTGCTCCGGACCCAATGTGGTCACATAGGGATTGGCCGCTACCTCCAGCACCGATTGCCCGCAAGCCATCACGAAAAGCGCGAAGAGAAAGAATCCATAGACGCGAATCGACGCGGCAGGAATAAATAGGCCTGCCCCGGTGGCGCAGACCAGCAGGCCGATGAGAATGCCGCGCTTGTAACCGAGGCGCTGCATCAACCATCCCGCGGGCAAGGCGGCGAGAAAATATCCGCCAAAGAAGGCAGCTTGAATCCAGGACGACTGGAAGTCGGTCAGCCCGAATGCCTTCCTGAAATGCTGGATGAGAATGTCGTTGATGTTCACCCCAATGGCCCAGAGAAAGAACAGGCTGGTCACCAGGACCAGGGGCACGACGTAACGACGCTCGGTAATGGGCGCGGATGAACTCATGCGACATTCCCTCAGGTCAAAGCGCGATCGAGGTGGACGTATCCGCCATCAACAAATAAATGCTGGCCGGTAGTGTGGCTCGACTTGGATGAGATCAGGAATACGACCATGGCAGCGATTTCTTCCGAAGTCGTCATGCGTTTTTCGAGCGGAATCTTCGAAAGAATGTTTTTCAGCTTTTCTTCCGGCCGAGGGAAAGTATCGAGCCAGCTTCGATAAAGCGGCGTCATGACCTCAGCCGGAATGACTGTATTCACGCGAATGCCGTAAGGCAAGAGTTCTGCCGCCCATTCGCGGGTTAGGGCCATGATGGCGCCCTTGGAAGATGCGTACCCGGAGGTGCTCCCCTGGCCTGTAACCGCCGTCTTGGAGCCGATATTCACGATCGCTCCATGCGATTTCTTCAGATGAGGCAAAGCGTAGTGCGCCATCGCAAAGTAATGCACGAGATTGCGATTGAGCGACGCAACGTACTCGGCCGGGCTGCCCTGTTCCAGACCGACTTTGTCGTTGCGGCCGGCATTGTTGACCAGGGCATCGATGCGTCCAAACATCTTTAGAGTTTTGTCGATGGATTGCGAACAGCTTTCCGGGGTTGAGAGATCGACGGTGATGAGTTCGCACTTCGCTCCGCGATTTTGCACTTCGGCTTGCACTCGCTTGCCCGCTTCGGGGTCGCGCCCGACGATGACCGGAATCGCGCCTTCCGCTGCGCAGGCGCCCACGATGGCTGCGCCGATTCCTTTCGCGCCGCCAGTTACGATAATTACTTTATTCTTCAATTCCAAATCCATGCGCTAACCTCGCAGGTTAAAGAAGCCGCCATCGAGCGGATAGTCGACGCCGGTAATGAATGCGGCCTCGTCTGAGCATAAGAACAAGGCAAGGGAAGCCACCTCTTGCGGTTCGGCCATCCGTCCGATGGGCTGAGACTTGGATAGAGCCTCGAACATCTCCCGCTCGCGGCCAGGGTAGGTTTTCTTCAGATAATCGTCCACAAACGGGGTGTGAACGCGCGCTGGAGAAATGCAATTGCAGCGAATGTTGTGGGCGAGGTAATCGCGCGCGACCGAGTAGGTCATCGCGATCACCGCCCCCTTGCTCATGGAGTAGGCAAAGCGTTCGGGCAAGCCGGCGGATCCCGCGATGGACGCGATGTTCAAGATCACTCCGCCTCCGGAGTTCTTCATGTGGCCAACAACCGCGTGCATGCAGTGGTAGAAGCCTTTCACGTTGACGCGAAGAATACGGTCGAAGTCTTCGGGTGTCGTGCTCTCGACGGTGCCGATATGCGAGATCCCGGCATTGTTCACGAGGATGGAAATGCCATCACGGCGGCAGATCTCTGCAACTGCGGATTTGACCTGTGTCGGATCGGTGACATCGCAGGCGTGGGCGGACGCAGCGCCTCCATCTGCTGCGATTTGGGCGCAGGTTTCGGCTGCAGCCGATTCGCTTACATCAAGAATGTGAATGGCCGCACCCTGGGCCGCAAATTTAAGTGCGATCGCGCGACCGATCCCGCTGCCGCCGCCGGTGATCACGGCAACTTTTCTGTCCAGTCGAAATGCCGACGTCTTGACGGCCTGATCGGTCAGAGCGATACGCCTCGTTTCCAGGGAATGAAATCTTCCTGCGCCTTCTGCTCGGCTTTCGTTCGAACCGCGCCGCTGGCCACTTGAACGGTGAAATCCAAGACGGCTTCACCCATCTGCTGGATCGTTTTCTGACCGGCAATGACGGCGCCGGTGTCGATGTCGATGATGTCGGCCATGCGTTGTGCGAGTTCCGAGTTGGTAGAAAGTTTTACGACGGGAGTGATGGGATTCCCCGTGGGCGTGCCGAGACCCGTGGTGAACAACACAATCGAAGCGCCTGCGCCGACTTGAGCCGTGACACACTCCACATCGTTGCCCGGCGTGCACTGCAGGTTGAGGCCGGGTTCGGTCGAGTACTCCGGATAATCCAGCACCGCAGTCACCGGAGAAGTGCCGCCCTTCTTGGCGGCTCCTGCGGACTTCATCGCATCGGTTAACAGGCCGTCGCGCATATTCCCTGGCGAGGGATTCATATCGAAGCCGGATCGCACGGCGGCGGCTCGAGCAGCGTAGTCGCGCATTAATTGAATAAAGCGGTTGCCGACCGCCGGGTTCTTACTTCGATCGATCAGTTCTTGTTCGACGCCACAGAGTTCCGGAAACTCCGAGAGGATTGTTCTTGCGCCAAGAGCGGCGAGCAGATCGGAGGTATGACCGATCGCTGGATTGGCCGAGAGCCCCGAAAAACCGTCAGATCCGCCGCACTTCAGGCCCACACAAAGCGCGGAAAGAGGAGCCGCGGTGCGCTGCGCCTTATTGGCTTCGACCAGGCCCGAGAAGGTCTGGCGGATTGCTTCGGACATCATGGCGGCTTCCGAGCCGCTGCGCTGCTGTTCCAGGACGACCAGCGGCTTGTCGAATTTCGGATTGCGCTTCCGAATTTCTTCGCGAAGGATCCCGATCTGCGCGTGCTGGCAGCCCAGACTGAGCACGGTGGCTCCGGCGACGTTGGGGTGATGGATGTAGCCTGCGATCAGACCGCAGAGGTTGTTGGAATCCTCTCTGGTCCCTCCGCAGCCGCCTTCGTGAAGCAGGAAGCGAATGCCATCGACATTCTCGAATAGCCGGTCGCGCTGATTCGCGGTCTCTTCCGCAGGCGCTGCGCCCGAGGTTTTGTCGCCTTGACCCGAGCGGTATGCTTTGGCCAGTTCGGCGACTTGCTGCCGATACTTTTGCGGCGCGGCGAAGCCTAGCTCTTCCTCCAATGCCTGTTTCAAGACTTGAATGTTTTTGTTCTCGCAGAAGACCAGGGGAACAACCAGCCAGTAGTTGCGGGTGCCGATTTGGCCGTCGGAGCGGCGGTATCCGAGAAAGGGTCGCGCTCTCCAATTCGAAACATCGGGCGCTGCCCAGGCATATTCGCCCGATTGTTCGTGGAAGGGAGCGGCCTGGTGTTGGATGTTGCTGGTGGTCAGGAGTTCTCCGGCCGCGATGGGTTTGACGGCTTTGCCAACCAGAACGCCGTACATGATGATCTCATCGCCGATCTGACGGTTCTGAGTGGCGAACTTGTGCTTGGCGGGAACGCTCTTTAGCAGCTGATAATGCTGACCGTTGAAGGCGACTGGCTCGCCTGCCCTCAGGTCTGTGAGGGCGATCAAGACATTGTCGCGCGGATCGAGTTGGAGGACGTTGGAGTGCATCGCGTCTGAAGTGCGCGTAGCAGGCGGGCCCTGCGTGGCGTTCGTCCGGTATTGTAAAGCATTGGGCTGATGGACGGGTTTGCATTACTGCGACGGAAGGCGCCAAAATCGGGCGGCATTCCCACCGAGTACAGCGGCCTGCGACTCGGGCGAAAGACGGGAGACATAGTCCGTTACGATTTTTACGGCTCGGGTGTATGTTGCAGCCACAAGGCACACCGGCCAGTCGGAGCCGATCATGAGACGTTCTGCTCCGAACGATTCAAAAGCGACGTGGAGATAGGGTGTGATGTGCTCGGGTTTCCAATGGTGCCAGTCGGCTTCGGTCACTAATCCCGATAATTTGCAAAACACATTCGGCGATGCTGCCAGCGCGCGTATGCCTTTGGCCCAGGAGCTCATCTCGCCGCTTTTGATGGGAGGCTTGGCAAGATGGTCGAGAACAAAACGCTGGCGCGGAAAGCGCTGCACGAACTCGGTGGCCACGGGCAGGTGCTTTGGGTAAATCAGAATGTCGTAGGCGAGGCCGAATTCTTCGAGCGCAGAAATGCCACGCAGGAAGTCTGGCTGCAGCAGGAAACGGTCGTCCGGTTCGCTTTGCACGATGTGGCGCAGGCCGACCAGCCTGGGATTTCGACTGAGACTCGTCAGCTGGGAATCTATCTCGGGTGACCGGAGATCGGCCCAGCCCACGACTCCCAGAATTGATGGATTGCGCTCCGACAACTCGAGAAGCCAGCGCGTTTCTTCCAGGGTCTGGCAGGTTTGAACCACGACCGAGCCGTCGAAGGCATTGGCTTTGAGCTCGGGTTGCAGATCTTCCGGCAGGAAATTGCGGCGGATCGCGGCCATGGACTCGTCGATCCAGTCGAAGTCCTTCCGGTTGTAAATCCAAAAGTGCTGGTGGGCGTCAATCTTCATAGATCAGGGTTAAATCAAAGGCTGCTCGGCCCCGCGGAGCCACATTATTTTCTCAGATATGAGTCGGATCGGCTTGATGCGTCGTAAAATCGGCTGAATAGCCTTTACCGCTTTGGCCGCACAGATTCCGAATGGAGGGGGTGCCATGGACGCGCGTACCAGCGAAAAGATTTTTGCTGCCCTTGAGAGTTTCCGCATCGAGCTTCCGTCCTGGGGCTTCGCCAATACTGGAACTCGCTTTGGGAAGTTTATTCAACCGGCAGCGGCAACCACGACCGAAGAAAAGTTCAGTGATGCGGGACAGGTGCATCGTCTGACCGGAGTGTGTCCGACTGTAGCTTTGCACGTTCTTTGGGACTGTCCCGAGGGCATTCGAAGCACTGACGAGATCAAGGCGTTCGCCGGGCGCTACGGAGTCTCCCCGGGATCGATCAATCCGAACCTTTTTCAGAACCAGGAATACAAGTATGGATCGTTCGGAAATCCGGATGCGGAAATCCGGCAGCGCGCCTTGCAGCACACCCAGGACAGCATTGAAATCGCACGCCGCTTGAACAGCCGGGATATCTCGATGTGGTTTGCGGATGGCTCGAACTATCCGGGGACCGCCAATATTCGGCAGCGGAAGCAATGGTTCCAGGAAGCGCTGAAGAAATCGCACGAGGCCTTGTCGCCGCAACAGCGATTGCTGGTTGAGTACAAGCCTTTCGAGCCCGCCTTTTATCACACGGACATTGCGGACTGGGGAATGGCACTGCTGCTGGCGCGTGCCGCGGGTCCGCAGGCCAAAGTGCTGGTCGACACCGGGCATCATTATGCGGCGCAGAATATCGAGCAGATCGTAACTTGGCTTTTGTCGGAGGAGATGCTGGGCGGGTTCCACTTCAACGATCGGCGCTACGCCGATGATGATCTGACCCTGGGTTCGATTGATCCGTACCAGATCTTCCGCATCTTCCACGAAATTCTCTATTTCGAATGGGAAACCGGGAAGCGGGCCGATATCGCGTATATGGTGGATCAGAGCCACAATTTAAAGGGCAAGATTGAGGCGATGATCCAAACGGTAACGATGGCGCAACAACTCTTCGCTAAGGCTGCGTTGGTGGACCATCGCGAACTCGCGACCGCTCAGAAAAATTGCGAACTGGTAAGAGCAGAGAGCCTGCTGCAGGATGCTTTCGCCGTGGATGTCCGGCCTGCCCTGGAAGAATGGCGAAATTCAAAAGGGCTGCCCGGGGATCCGATGGCAGCTTTTCGGGAGAGCGGTTATCTGGCGCGGATCACCAAAGAGCGGGCTGCTAAGAATTCCAGCAACGTCTCTTCTTATGCCTAGTTTCGCTCACCGTGATCAGGCCTTCGACTCCGGCGCGACGACTCGATAACGAAAGTTCAGCGCGGGATTACTCTGAGCCGAAGACCTCCAAGGATACCCGACGGCAGCGGCTGCAGATGATCCATGTCCTGTGGAACGAAGCGTTCTCCGTATCGATCATTCAGCAGACGATAGTCCGGGAGGGCGCGGCCCGCCAGGGAATTGATCGCGGTATTGCCCACGACGATTCGCAACTCGTTCTTCCCCGGCTTCAGCAGAGAACTCAGATTGACAGTGTATGGCGGGTGCCACACTACGCCTGCGCGCTGACCATTGACGTAGACCTCAGCTGCTTCCCGCACTGGTGATTCCAGATAAGCACGCATGTTGAAGTCCGGGAGAGGATCGGGTTTCGCCACGGGCGTGCCTTCTCCGAAATCCAGAATTAGAGACAAACTGGAAATTGCATCTGGCGGGAGATCGAGCATTTTTTCGTACGTGACCTGGCCGGAATAATATTTGTAGGGCTCCTCGTCACTCCACGAATGAAGAGTTGCCATGTGTAGGGGCCGGTTCGAGCCACTGAATACGAGATTCCAGTCGGAAGAGAGATCAATGGTTTTCGAAGGTAGAGCTGGAATCGCGGGAGTTTTTCCTTGAATCGCCGAATCCGTGAAGAGGATCAGCCGCGACTCGTAAGGCTGCAATAACAGATCCACCTCGCCGGCATTCTCGATCGGAGAAGTCTTTCCGGTGAATGGGTCCCACCATTCCGCGTGTTGCGCCCGCCCGCGGAATACTGCTCGAGTTCGGACCGGGCGGTTGCTGGTGTTCGCTAGAAAATACAAATCTCCAGCGCTCAAATGCCGGTGCACAAATCCGATGTCGCTTATTTGGGGGGACAGAGCGAGGTCGGGTTTCGAATAACTTGCGATGGTGCGACCGAGCTGGTCTTCATCCTCAACAAAGTGGCCGAGAGCGCCCTGGCCGCGGAATAAGCTTTGCGAAAGTTCCTGGACTTGTTTTGTCGCGCTCTCCGCGTCCAATAACTCGGGAGCCGTGGAAGGAAGCCGACGCGTAGCAATAACAATTCCACCATGCCTTGCGTACTGCTCGATCTTGCGATACGTGGAGAGGGGCAGCCGCTCGACTCCTGGCAGAACGAGCACGGGATACGGAATGCCGACCGTGTCGATGGCATCTGCATCAATGAAATCCAGGTTGAAGCCGGCGTCCAGAATCTGCGGGATGACTTTATTTCCGAGCAACTCCGGCATCGATTCGTCAATGCTTACGCCAGCCGGTGCCGAGCCACTACGTTCCACGCGAAATCGAGCCCAGGCGTCGTCATTGGGCAACAGCAGAGCCACGTCATTGGCCGGCTTACCTTGCCGGAGCGCGAAGCTGACGCGCTGAAGGTATGCCGTCAAATCCGGCATCGCGAACCACCAGGGATTATGGGCATTGAAGGCCCCGGCAGCATACATGCGCCATCCCGGCTCTCCAGCGCTTTCGGGAGAGTAAGGCCAGCCGTGCCCAACCAACTGATTGATCCCTTGGAGAAAATGCAAATCCGCTTCCGCTTTCATGTCCAGCGGCGTGGCGCGGAAGGCCGGCGAATGCAGCCAAGTCCATGTCTCGGATGAAATGACCGGCTTGCCGAAAAGATGACCCGCGGATGCCGCCCAGCGCAAGTCTGAGAACTGCCGCCACATCAGCAACGTCGCCTTGCCCTCGCCCTCGGGAAGGTCGGCGAATTTGTTGCTGGACAGAGTTACGGGAGGGGTTCCGTATGTCTGCGAGCGGAATAAAGTGTGGTGTTGCTGCGCCCACGCGTGGAGCGGCGCCAAATAATTCTCGTTCGCGAGTTCGGTGAGGGTCTTTCCCCAGTCGTGCCGAATGGCAGAAGTATCGGGGCCCGTGTCAGCGATTAGGGCGGGCAGATGCGGGGTGAGGTCATAGCCGCGGCGTTGAAGGAACTGCTCCGGGAAATCTCCGGTCCAATCAGAGCCCTCATCTTCAAGGCTGTCACTGAACACGGCGTACGGGGGATGATCGCCGAAGGCCTCCATCAGCCGGTCCCCGACCGCGTGCAGATGCGTTGTAATCGCGCGCCGGTCGTAATGGTCGAGAACAAATCCTTCGGCTCCGACGGCCGGACGCCGCACGGTCATACCGGTTCGGCTCGAAATGAAAAAGACCGCGTTGACCGGGCCATCGAGTTTGACAGGAACCCTCAGACGTGCATTTTCGATGGCAGATGCCGGCACCTGCTTGGCATGCTTGTACTCGAGCGCATCAACAGGACCAGGCACAACGAATGATGCGATCAATTGCTCGCCGGTATCGATATTGGGGACCTGAATGGATTGCAAGCCGGGTGAGATTGGAACGATTTCCACGCGCAGCTTGCCGGCAGCCTGAGTGACAGGAATGTGCGGACCGCCAAATGGCCAGCCGCTGGTAAGCGTGAGGTCGACACGCAGACCCAGCCTTCTCGCTTCGTCGGCGGCGAAGCGCAACGCGTCAATGTGATCATCAGAAAGGTAGGTTAGGTTGCGGAAGCCGGTTTGCGGATCATCCAAGGCGAGCGGGTACAGCGTGGCAATTTCAACGCCGCCAATTCCGGCCGCTTTCATCTGTTCGAGTTCGCGCTGGATTTCAGATTTCGACACCGCCGGACCGAACCACCACCAACGCATCATGTTCCGGCAGTCATCGGGAGGATGCGCGAAAGTCTCTCGCAATTGGGCAACGGATACTTCCGACTGGCCCAATGCCGGCAGCGATGCCGACAAAACCAGCATCACTCCAACAATCAGAGTCTTGATCACGCGCTTCCGCATTCCAACTTGTAATTGAAATCTGTCACGGTTGGGTTGGCGGAGCGAGCCCCACCAAGGGAACCGTTTTCTCCTGCGCCAACCGGTTGTAGGACGCGAGGTCGGTCTTGACGATCTCATCCCATTTGGCGAGTTGCTCGTCGGCCTGCTTGCTGAGGTCGTCGAACATTTCGTAATCCTGCTTGGTGGGCGCGGCGTCGGCGCTGGAAACGACGCCACCGAGAGCCACCAGCAGGTTATTGAGGCGGATCGGATAGTTGAGCACATCCTGCCCGCTCTTGGCCTTGGTCTGGATAAGCGCCTCTTCAACGACCTTCATCTTCTTGTCGAGGGCCGTTCCCGCATCGGCCAGCGCCTGCGCATTCGAGTTCTTTTCTTCTTTCAGGCGCTTGTTGAGCGCGGTCATCTGTGCCCGAATATCGCGAATCTGGCGCACGGCATCGTGCACCTGTGTGACTTTGCCGAGAATGGACTGCATCAGATCGAATTGCTTCTTCAGATCCTCTGCGGTCACTTGCAGACGCGGATCGGGAACGATCTTGAACGGTTGCGTCTGCGATTTGCCGTCGACCGTTAAGCGTGCCTGGTAGTCGCCCGGCAGCGCCAATGGACCGTCGGTCGAACCTCCCCAGAGCGGCGAGTTGGGAATACGAGGCGTACCCTCGTAATGCAGGTCCCAGACGAAGCGGTTGATGCCGGCTTCGGAAGGAATTTCCTCCGGCTTGTTGCGCCCGAAACCTTCGTCGCCCTCCGATGCCGGCTTGTTCTTGGGCGGATAGGTGCGAATCACTTTGCCGGAAGAATCGAGAATCTCGATTTTGATCCGAGGCTCTTTTTTCTTATCCTCTGATTCGGTGGAATCGGATTTGGCCTCAGCCGGAGTTGTAATCGCTGAGGCAGCCGGCGGGTTTGACGAAGTTGCTGGAGTGGTACCGTTGCTATCTTCCTTCTTCTCATCTTTCTTTTCTTCCGGCTTCTTGATTTCGGTCTTCAAGTAGTAATAAATGACCGCGCCGGGCGGCGGATTTTCGCCTGCATTGCCGCCCCCAAAGAAGGATGCTGGAAAAGTAGTATGGTTCGCCTGGGCCGGTGGGAACAAGTGGACATCATCTGCCTTCAGTGAGTCATTCCACTGCCGCAAAGGCGACAGGTCATCGAGAATCCAGAACGAGCGTCCATGCGTAGCAATGGCGAGATCGTTGTTCTTTACGATCAGATCGTTCACCGGCGCAATGGGTAAATTCAGCTGCAGCGGTTGCCAGTTCGCGCCGTCGTCAAAGCTGACATAGACGCCGCGCTCGGTGCCCGCGTAGAGCAGGCCTTTGCGTTTGGGATCGATCCGTACAGCGTGAACATACACATCCTTGGGAATGCCATTGACGATCGTGGTCCAGCTTTTGCCGAAGTCGGTAGTCTTAAAGATATAAGGTGTGAAGTCGTCCATCTTGTGCCGCTGGACCGCAACGTAGGCCGTTCCCGCCTCGGTCGGGGAAGCTTCGATCATGCTCACTGTGCCCCATTCCGGCATGGCTTTCGGCGTGACATTTTCCCAATGACCGCCGCCGTCGCGTGTCAAGTGAATTAGTCCGTCATCGCTGCCCGCCCAGATCAGGCCGGCCTGCGCCGGTGATTCCACCACCGAGAAAATCGTGTCATAGACTTCGACTCCGGTGTTGTCTTTGGTAATCGGGCCTCCGGAGGACTCCTGCTTCGATTTGTCGTTGCGGGTCAGGTCGGGCGAAATAATGGTCCAACTCTTTCCTTCGTCGGTGGTCTTGAATAAAACTTCACCGGCATAGTAGAGAGTGTGCGGATCATGCGGAGAGAAGACGATGGGCTCGGTCCACTGGAATCGGTGCTTTAACTCGGCCATGCCCCAGCCAATAGGATTGCGCGGCCAGGGATTGATCGCTTGGGTTTCGGCGGTGCGATGGTCGTAACGTGAAATGTCACCGCCATAAGATCCTGCGTAAACGATTTCGGGATTCTTCGGATCGGGAGCGATGTATCCGCTCTCGCCGCCGCCCACGTCGTAGTAATCGGAGCGATCGATGCCGCCATTCGGGCTCGCGCTGGCAATCGCCACCGTGGAATTGTCCTGCTGCGCTCCATAAATCCAGTAGGGAAAACGATCGTCGCTGGTGATGTGGTAGAACTGCGCGGTGGGCTGGTTGTAGAGGGTCGACCATGTCGCGCCGCCGTCAGTGGAAATCGTCGCGCCTCCATCGTTGCCGTTGATCAGGCGCTTGGGATTGTCGGGATCGATCCAGAATCCATGATTGTCGCCGTGCGGGGAATGGATTGGGGCGAAAGTTTTGCCGCCGTCGATCGAGCGGTAGCTCCCAGTGTTCAGGACGTATACGACGTCAGGGTTCTTGGGATCGGCGAAGACGTGCGTGTAGTACCAGGCGCGCTGGCGATAACGCCGGTCCTCGTTGATGAGTTGCCACTTCTCGCCGGCATCATCTGAGCGGAACAGGCCGCCCTTCTCGGCTTCGATAAGCGCGTAAATACGATTGGGATTGGACGTGGTTGCTACTCCGATGCGTCCGATGGTTCCTTCTGGAAGGCCGTGGCCAGTCAATTTAGTCCAGGTGTCGCCACCGTCAGCCGAGCGATACAGGCCGCTGCCGGGTCCTCCGGATTCCATTGTCCAGGGCTTGCGAACCGCCTGCCACATGCCGGCAAAAAGAATGTTGGGATTGGAAAGGTCGAATTGGATGTCGATGCCGCCCGTCTTGTCGTCGACGAAGAGAATGCGTTGCCAGGTCTTTCCACCGTCGCGCGAGCGGAAGATGCCACGGGTTGGATTGGGACCGAATGGATGTCCGAGAGCCGCCACGTACACGGTGTTCGGATCCTTGGGATGAACGATCATACGGCCGATGGAGTGCGTGTCGCGAAGGCCGGCATATTTCCACGTCTTTCCCGCGTCGGTAGACTTGTAAACGCCGTTGCCCATGACGATGTTGCCGCGGATGCAGGCTTCGCCTGTCCCCACATAAATCACGTTGGGATCGGAGGGCGCAATGGCGATGGCGCCCACGGATGGCGAAGCTTCGGGAAACTTATCCCACAGCGGCTTCCAGTTCAGGCCGCCATCGGTGGTCTTCCACATGCCCCCGGCGACCGCGCCGAAATAGTAGGTGTTTTCCGCGCCGGGCACGCCTGCGACCGCGAGAACCCGGCCGCCTCGAAATGGGCCAACCAGGCGGTACTTCATGCCTTCAAATGGGGATTTGGGCGTCGCCGGTTTCGGTGGAGGGATTACGCCTGCCTCGGGCGGGAATTTTTCTTCACTCGGTTCGCCCGTCGGCGTCGGAGGTACGCCGGGTTCAGAAGGTTTATTCGGCTGGCGCTTTTGCGCGATTGCTGGTGTGCTCAAGAGCAAAAGAATGACTGCTAAGCGGAATCGGATCACCGTCCAGATCCTCCCGTGTGAAATGGAAATACGTAATGTACTCTTAGCTGCGAGTTCTAGTACAGATTTTTTCGGCCTTTACGCTGCTGGCGACTGCTTTCTGCGCAGATAGAAGAGCGAAATCAGCCCCAGGAAGAGAAGAAAAACCGGAACCGACCATTGCAATCCGTTTACGAAAAATGTGGTAACGGAAATAGCAAGCACGAGTACGATACCCGTCACGGTGAGCAAAGGATGAACTGGCAGACGCATGGGCAAGCTCAACAGCCGTTCGCGCGGAATCGAATTACGAAAATGAAGATGCGAGTTCAGAATGACCAGCCACACGAAAAGCATTCCGGCGACTGCGCTTCCGTAAAGCTTGAGAAAAGCATTTCTTGGAGCGAAGATCGCGAGCAGAATCGCTGCCATAATCCCGCCGGTGGAAGCCAGCAACGCCCGGTGTGGGACGCCATTGCGGCTCACCTTGCCAATCCACTGTGGAGCATAGCCTGCCTCGCCCAGAGAGAAAAGCATGCGGGTGGAAAGATACAGGTTGGTGTTGACGCTCGACAAAGCCGCGGTGAGCACGACGAAGTTCATGATCGCGGCCGCAAAGGGAATATGCGCCGCGGCGAAGGCAACTACAAAGGGGCTGCCCGAGAGCGTTGCGGAACTGCTGCTTTGGTTCCAGGGAACCATCGTCACCGTAATTGCGATTGCCAGCACATAAAAGAGAATGAGGCGCCATACGATATTCCGCATCGCGCGCGGAATGGTTATTTCCGGCCGCTCGGCCTCTCCCGCCGTGACCGCAATAATTTCCACTCCCATGTAGCTGGTCAGCGTGATGGTGAGAGAAAGCCACACTCCTTTCCATCCTGCTGGGAAGAAGCCTCCATGCTGGGTTAAGTTGGCCCAGCCTGTCGCGCCTCGTGAGCCGTCGCCAAAGATCAACGCTAATCCAAGAATGATGAACACGATGATGGCAGCGACCTTGATCATCGCGAACCAATATTCGAATTCACCCAGCCGGTTCACCTGCATCGCATTCAGAGCGACCAGAGCGGCCGAAACCAGCACGACCCAGATCCACTGCGGAACATTTGGAAACCAGAAAGAAATGTAGATGGCTGCGGCGGTGACCTCCGCGCCGATCGCAATGATCTGCGCCGCACCATACGTAGCCCGCACCGAAAAACCTGCCCAGGGATTGAGGTATTTTTCGGCGTAGACTCCAAACGCGCCGGCGACGGGATGAACCACGGCCATCTCCGCCAGCACGTACGACAAAATCAATGCAATGCCGGCGCCCAACAGGTAAGAAAAGATCACAGCAGGTCCGGCAAGGCGAATGGTGACACCGCTGCCCAGAAACAGGCCGACGCCAATGGCCCCACCGATCGCCATCATCGTCAGTTGACGCTGGCTCAGGCGGCGCTGGAGGCCTTCTTGCACTGCGGGAGCCGTGCTAGCCGCAATCGCGACCCCATCTGAACGACGCTGATCAGTCATAGCTGCCGACGCCGGCAGAGGCAAGGATCATCATGTTGAGATTTTCCTTCAGGAAATTCGCGACCGCCCTTACATCGTCCATTGTGTTGTAGGCGTGGAAGGAGATACGCAAACCATCGTGACGATTCGACACGACAATCCCGTTTTCTGCCAGCTTCTGCACCAGCAAGCCGGAGTCTTTCGATTGCAGCACGATCAGGGGGCCTGCACTATCGTCAGGCGTTTTCGCAACGATGCCGAGGTCGCGCGCATAACTTAACAGGGCGTGAGTGAGTTTCTGGATGTGTTCGGCCACGTTATCCATGCCGATTTCCTGCAGTAGTTGGAACCCTGGCATCGCTCCGTACACATTGGGGACTGAGGGCGTCCCGGACTCGAATCTTCGCGCGGTCGGAGATAGTTCGAAATGCTGCGGATCGTAGGCGAATGGATTGGCCTGCGCGAACCAGCCCGTGATGGTGGGAACTAAAGTGGGGATGAGCTCCCTGCGCACATATAAGAACGCGAGTCCGGGAGGGCCCAACAGATACTTGAGCGTTCCGGCGAGGTAAAAGTCCAGATTCATGGCTTTGACGTCAACCGGGCGGGTTCCGCAATCCTGATAATCATCGAGCATGGCAAGGGCGCCGTTGCGGCGGGCGATCTGCGTAATGGCGTTGACCTCAGAACGAAATCCATTTTTGAAACAGACATGGGTGATCGGCACGATGCACGTATTGCGGTCGACTTGTTTTTCGTAGTTGGCAATGGGAATGCGGTTACCTTCCGCCTTTACAAAGTGGACGTCAGCGCCCCGGCCTCGTTGACCGAGCCAGACATGACCCATCGTGGGGAACTCGAACTCGCCCATCACGACTTTCTTTCGCTCGCGGAAATTCAGGGCGCTGGCCACGGCATTGATGCCCGCCGATACGCTGGTCACGATCGCAACTTCATCCGGGCTGGCGTGAATGAATTGCGCAAACGCAGTCCTGGCCGCCTCGTAATGTTCAACCCATCGCTCCCAAGGTGATCCATACTCGTGCCAGCTCGCAACGTAGTCGGCGAGACCGGTCTCCACCGCGTCTGACAGCGCACCTTGCGAGCAGGTGTTGAGGTAGATTTTGTGTTGAAAAATCTTGAAGCGGGAGCGAATTTCGTGGACTTGGCTATCGGTTAGCATCAGATCCCAGTATCGGCCATAGCGTTTTCTTGCGCCGGCCTTGCCCTCTAAGCTGCGCCCAACCTATACTGCGCTGCATCCCTCGTCAAGGGTGTGTCCGTGAAATATGCCGGTATCGCTCACTAGCTCCAAGCTGATTTACGAGACGCTGAAAGAGTGCGACATTCGCCTGGTTTCAGCCCTGCCGGAAACCTGGCTCGTCCATCTGATCCGGATGACGGACGAGGATCCAGACATGATCCTGGTGCGACTCGCTAAGGAAGAGGAAGCGGTCGGCATCTCGGCCGGAGCCCACTTCGCGGGCGTCAAGTCGGCGATGCTCATGCAGAACCACGGATTCATGGCATCCATCAACGGGATCGTCTCATTTGCGCATTTGTACAAAATCCCCTTGTTGATGCTGATCAGCTATCGCGGATCTTTTGGAGAGCGCGATCCCTGGCAAACTCAGGGCGGCAACGTCACCGAGCCGCTCTTGCGAGCGTTGGGCATCCCTTACTTTTTTCTGGATGGAGTTGAGACAGTAGAGAAACGCATCCGGCAGGCGCAGACGCTGGCCGAAAGCAGCTTGCAGCCGGTTGCCGTTCTTCTGACGCGCGATCTGATGTGGGAGGAGTGATGCTGCGCCTCGATTGCCTTCGGTCAGTCTATCCCGACCTGGAGAACTGCCTCGTAGTCACCATCATGGGGGCGGTCGCGGCCGAGTTGCACTCACTGGGACATCGTCCGAATTTCTTTTACTTGCAGCATGCCATGGGGCTGGCTTCTTCCACTGGATTGGGCCTCGCATTGTGCCTGCCGGAACAGAAAGTAATCGTGTTCGATGGCGATGGATCGCTGCTGATGAATCTGGGCAGCCTGAGCACCATGGCGCGTTATCGTCCGAAGAACCTGGTTCACATTGTTTTCGATAATGAGAGCCTGCTCTCGGTCGGCGGTTTCCCAACCGCAACCAGCACAGGCACCGACCTGGAAGGCATCGCCCGCGCAGCTGGAATTCCCCGAGCCGTTACAGTGCGTGCTTGCGAGACTTTTACCTCTGCGGTCAAAGATGCCGTGCGCAGCGACGAGCTGACAACGATCATTGCGAAGGTCGAAGCCTCGGGCCCGAGCGGTTACATCACAGATTTGTCGCTGCTGGAGAATCGTTTTCAATTCCGTCGGCATATTCAATCTCTGAAGAAACACTGACGAGGTACGCCAATGGCCAACGTGCTTGCGCAACTGCTGCAAGAACTTAATGCTGGGCGGTTGCGAATCGTGGATCTAACCCAACCCTTGAGCCCCGAAACACCGTTGCTACCGTTGCCCTCGCAGTGGAACAACACTCCGGCATTTAAGATTTGGGAACTGTCTCGCTATGACGACCGCGGACCGGCGTGGTACTGGAATGGATTCGAGACTGGAGAGCACACGGGTACACATTTTGATGCTCCGGTCCACTGGGTCTCGGGAAAAGATCTGCCGGACAATACCGTTGATCGCATTCCCTCACAAAAATTTATCGGCCCCGCATGCGTCATTGACGTTAGTGCTGATGCGGCAAAGGATCCGAACTTTCTTCTTACACCAGAGCGGATCCGCGAATGGGAGCAACACCACGGCCACATCCCGGCGGCCGCGTGGGTTCTGCTGCGCACGGACTGGTCCAAGAGAAAGGATCCCAAGGATTACATCAATGTGAAAGAAAACGGGCCGCACACGCCCGGATTCGCGAAGGATACTTCTGCTTTCCTGGCGAAGGAGCGGGATGTGCTGGGAGTCGGGGTTGAGACGGTGGGTACCGATGCCGGTCAGGCGGCCACTTTTGACCCGCCCTTTCCCAACCACTTCCTGATGCATGGCAGCGGGAAGTTTGGTTTGGCGAGCCTGGCGAACCTCGATCAGCTTCCCCCAACTGGTGCGATCGTGATTGCCGCTCCACTGAAAATTGTCGGCGGGTCCGGTAGTCCGCTGCGGGTTATCGCGATTACACCGTAAATCAGGAGGCCGAACAGCACGACCAGCAGGCCCGAAGAAGTTAGTTTCTTTAGTAATCGGTAGTTCATTCCGCCCGTTCGATTCCATCCCTGATTTGTCACGAAATCACGTCGAACTCTGAATCCTTTTCAGGGTTGCCTCAATCTATCTCAAAACAACCGGAGTTTGCGCCTGATTGGAGCCCGGACAACTCCCAACTGTTTTGTTTTAGGCCTGGAGAATGTGTATGGCGAAACGGATGATTCTGATGTTGCTGGTTGTGGCCGCCATTTTGAGCGGTCTGGGTTTTGAGAAATACCGGCAGGTGGAAGCCGCGATAGCGGCGGGCGCCAGCTTTCAGCCTCCTCCGACTGCGGTTACGACTGTGTTTGCGCAGCGGGCGACTTGGCCCTCGACTCTCTCAGTGATCGGTACAGCCGAGGCAATTCAAGGCGTTACGGTGAGTGCCGATCTGCCGGGCACGATCGACAAGATTCATTTCGAGTCGGGCCAGTGGGTGCACGAGGGAGGCATCCTGGTCGAACTGGATACTCGCCAGGAGCGCGCGCAATTGGCCAGTCTGGAAGCGCAGCGTGATCTGGCGCGCATCAACTATGACCGGGCTCAACAACTGGTGAAGGCGGGCGTCATTTCCCGCTCGGATTACGACAACGCGACCAGCCAACAAAAGGCGACCGAAGCCCAGGTCGGCGACATTCGCGCCGCTATTGCACGAAAGACGATTCACGCCCCGTTCTCGGGAGTATTAGGGATTCGTCAAGTGAGCTTGGGTCAGTATCTGGCAGCAGGGCAGGCAATCGTTTCTCTGCAGTCCTTAAGTCCGATATATGTGAACTTTGGAGTGCCCCAGCAAGATACGCCGAAAGTTGTGCCTGGCCACGTCCTGCGCGTCACGAACGGCGACTTGCCCGGCATGTCATTCATCGGCCGAATTACCGCCCTTGATTCCGTCATCAACGAGCAAACCAGAAACATTCAGGTGCAGGCGATCGTCACGAATAAGGGAAACAAACTTCGCCCCGGAATGTTCGTACAAGTCGAACTACCGCTTGGCAGTCCGCGGGAAGTCGTGCCCGTGCCGGCGTCTGCCATTAACTACGCCCCTTATGGCGACTCCGTGTTTGTGGTAACTGACATGAAGGACGCGAAAGGGAACAGCTATCGCGGCGTTCGCCAGCAGATCGTGAAGATCGAAGGTTCACGCGGCGATCAAGTCGCTATTACGTCAGGTCTCAATCCCGGCGACGAAATCGTCAGTTCCGGCGTGTTCCGGCTGCGCAATGGTGCGCCCGTTCTCGTGAACAACACGGTTAAGCCTGAAAACAGCGCCAGTCCTAAACCCCAGGACAGCTAAACCGCGCAGCGCAGGAAGGAATACGCATGAAGTTCACCGATTTATTTGTCAAGCGCCCGGTTCTGGCGATCGTCGTCAATCTGGTCATTCTGATTGCCGGCTTGCAGGCGATTCGCTCGCTGAGCGTGCGCCAGTATCCGCGGAGCGACATCGCGGTCGTTCAGATTACGACCGTATACGTAGGCGCGAACGCCGACTTGGTTCGCGGTTTCGTGACGACTCCCATCGAGCGCGTGGTGGCCAGCGCGGATGGCATCGACTACATGGAGTCCACAAGCGCGCAGGGGTTGAGCACGATTCAGGTGCACCTCAAGATTAACTATGACACCACCGCGGCGCTAACCCAGATTCAGGCCAAGGTTGCGCAGGTACGCAATGATCTTCCCCCAGATGCGCAGATTCCCGTCATCGACTTGCAAACTGCCGATACGCAGTTTGCGGCCATGTACTTGGGATTTTCTTCCGCCGACCTCGATCAGAATCAGATCACTGACTATTTGACCCGCGTTGTGCAACCGAAGCTGAGCGCGATCAGCGGGGTGCAGCGCGCTGACATCCTGGGAAACCGCACCTTCGCCATGCGCCTCTGGCTGAAGCCGGGGGAGATGGCCGCGCGTGGCGTGTCTCCTTCCGACGTGCGTGACGCGCTCGCTAAGAACAACTACCTCTCCGCGCTCGGTAGCACCAAGGGTTCGATGGTGTCCGTGAACCTGGTAGCGAATACGGACCTGCGTACGCCTGACGAGTTCAAGCAGATGGTGGTGAAGCAGGATAAGGGCGTGGTTGTTCGCCTCGGCGAAATTGCCGATGTCGTGCTGGGCGCAGAGAACTATGACCAGGATGTGCGGTTCAACGGCGAAACGGCAACCTTCATGGGCATTTGGGTTCTGCCCACCGCTAACTCGCTGGAAGTGATTCGCAATGTCCGGAAAGAACTACCCGCGATTCAGCAGCAGTTGCCTGCGGGCATGAAGCTCGGTGTCCCCTACGATTCCACCGCATACATCCAGGACGCGATCAACGAAGTGTTGCACACCCTGCTTGAGACTCTGCTGATCGTGGTCGTCGTCATTTTCTTGTTCTTAGGATCGTTCCGCTCCGTTTTGATTCCAGTTGTCGCAATTCCGATCTCGCTGATCGGAGCGGTATTCCTGATGCTGATCGCAGGTTTCACCATCAACCTGCTCACTCTTTTGGCAATCGTACTCTCGGTGGGGCTGGTGGTGGACGACGCCATCGTCATGGTGGAAAACGTCGAGAGACATCTGCATCTCGGCAAGTCGGCGTTTCAAGCAGCCAAAGACGCGGCCCGCGAATTGGTTGGCCCGATCATAGCCATGACCATCACTTTGGCCGCAGTGTACGCGCCAATCGGAATTCAAGGCGGGCTCACAGGAGCGCTCTTCCGCGAATTTGCATTCACGCTGGCGGGCGCTGTCGTTGTGTCGGGCGTGGTCGCGCTGACGCTGTCGCCGATGATGGGCTCAAAGTTGTTGCGTGAAGGCGATACGGAACGAGGTTTCTCGGGACTGGTCAACCGGCAATTTGAGCGGGTCCGTAGCTTGTACACCCGGTTGCTTTCAGGAACTTTGCAGTATCGCCCGGTTGTGCTCACGTTGTGGGCGATGGTCGCCGTGCTGATGATTCCGTTTTACATGTTCTCGCAGCGCGAACTGGCGCCGGCGGAAGACCAGGGAGTCGTTTTCGGCGTGATTCAGTCCTCTGCCAATTCGACGATTGATCAAACCAATCTCTTCACCTCGCAGGTCTATAACGTTTACAAATCGTTCCCGGAGAGCGGGAGCATCTTCCAGATCACCAACCCGAGTGGCGGCTTCGGAGGAATGGTCACCAAGCCCTGGAGCGAGCGGAAGAAAACGACCCAGCAATTACTGGTTGAGTCCACCGGTCCACTGTCGAAAATTGCGGGCGTGCGAGTGATTCCGCTGACGCCGCCACCGCTTCCTGGCGGGGGGAATTTCCCGGTCGACTTCGTGATTGCATCGGCGGCCGAGCCCCAGCAGGTCAGCCAGATCGCTGAGCAGATCGTGAAGAAGGCGATGGCCAGCGGCATTTTCATCTTCGCGGATACCGACGTGAAGTTCGATCAGCCGCAGACAGAAGTTGTCTTCGACCGCGACAAACTTCGCTCTCAGGGAGTCGATCTAAGCCAGGCGGGCGCGGACCTGTCCACCATGCTGGGCGGAAACTACGTCAACCGTTTCAGTATTCAGGGACGCAGTTACAAAGTCATCCCGCAGATCAAACGCGTCGAGCGTCTCACTCCCGATCAGCTTTCGCAGATTTACGTAAAGGGTTCGGCGGACAAACTGGTGCCTCTCTCGACATTTGCCACGCTGCGAACGACGACCGAGCCGAGGTCGCTGAACAAATTCCAACAGTTGAATGCGGTTCGCATTCAGGGAGTGATTCCTCCGCCGGTACCACTCGATCAGGCACTGACGTTTCTCGAAAATGAAGCCAAACAGACCCTGCCCCAAGGATTCACAGTGGATTATGCGGGCGAGTCGCGGCAGTTGCGGGTAGAAGGAAGCAAATTCCTGGGCACTTTCCTGCTCTCCGCGATTTTGATTTACCTCGTGCTGGCGGCGCAATTCGAGAGCTTCCGCGACCCGTTCATCATTCTCGCGGGATCCGTTCCGCTGGCCATCTCCGGCGCTTTAGTGTTCTCGTTTCTGGGCTTCACGACTCTGAACATCTACAGCCAGGTAGGATTGATTACGCTAGTGGGGCTGATCGCCAAGAACGGAATTTTAATCGTAGAGTTCGCGAATCATCTGCAGGAAACCGGCCGAAGTAAGATCGAGGCGATCATCGGTGCTGCGAATACGCGTCTGCGCCCGATTCTGATGACCACGGCCGCTACGGTCTTCGGACACTTCCCTCTAGTACTGGCAAAGGGTCCCGGTGCGGGAGCACGAAACAGCATCGGCATCATGCTAGTGAGCGGAATGATCATCGGTACGGCGTTTACCTTGTTCGTAGTGCCATCCATTTATATGCTGGTCGCCAAGACTCACGCGCCGGTTCGCAGCGAAGAAGAGGACGAAATCAGACTTAGTGAACCGGCAGAGACTGCAGCTTGAAGTCAAACCGATGAGTAACCAGCCTGCTAGATAAGGCAATCTAATCGCTGGGCTGCCAGCGCTCGAATGATGTCGGCAGCGCTACCGGTTGGGTTACGTTCGAGATCTTTCGCCATACTCCTAAGCACACTATGGCCTATGGAGCGCGAGAACTGAGGAATCTCTTTTGGCGGCAGGCTGACTGGTAAGGAAAGATCAGGCGCCAACTTTGGTGAGAACCGAAGCGTCCCTTGAAGAGGATGGATTTACAATCGCGACGGTTGGGACGATAAGTTGGATGGGACTGTTTGGAGTTACCTATCTTTGGACCTTGATTTCATCTTAAGCGGGGCGGGGTCAACTCTTCTCCATAGTGCGGTCCGCATGTGCTGTCTTCTCGAAGCGCCCTAGGCCCGTGCGATTACACAAGGGGTGATGTAATCATTGCGCAGCATCACGCCGGGGCTTACCCAATCTCACATCAATCCCAAACATCGGGCCATACACATTAATGCCATAATTCGTATATTTCGGCTCGGAAAGATAACCGTTGGATACGTGCATGTAGTTCATGCCCGCTGAAATTGAATAGTGAGGATTAAAGTTATATCGGAATCCAGCTCCCATGTTGTAAGTGAACGTGAGGTCTTGTCCTTGTGCCCAGGCGACCCCTAGGGGTTCTTTGGCGTCGATATTGCCGATGCCTCCGCGCTGATCGAAGTAGGGTGCGATTTTGCCATGGCGCGGAACAAAGTTCCGTCGAAGGCCAAAAATAAATGAAAAGTACCGGGTTTCAGGTCCTCGCGGGATTGCCGTAATAGATCCACTAAAACTGAGATCGAAATTTCCGCGTAGAATCCAAGGTCCTCCGACGTCGCCGGCCTGCCACCGGATAGAAGCAATAATGGGCACCATAGTGTATTTCAAGGGGGTCATATTGTAGCTGTCGCCAACAAAAACGTCGTAGACGAACGGAATATTGATGGGAAGCCATCCCACGTCCAAGCCGAATTCGAGCTTGTTCTTGTAGTAGATGCTGCGGTTGAAATCGATAGGTTTTGAGTGCTGGCCCACTACGGGCGCCCGTGGAGTTGAATCTTCGTGGAGGTTATAGCTATCCCCGAACGGCTCCTTTTGAGAGTCGATTGAGGACGACCGCCGTTTGGAAGTGGAGAACTGACCGGTGCACAGAGACACGGTTGGGCATGGCTCCGCAAGAACAGCGGACTGGCCGAAGGACAACGGCTGGATGTCAATCTCGTTTGACAGTTCTGCAGCATTTCGTGCTGCTTCTGTCGACATCCCACAGCCATCGAAACTGAAGCTCGCGCTAAAAGTAGGTGTACCGTAATCCTTTTGGAACTTTCCACTAACTCCGGTTTCCGGACCGCTAGATATGCCATTCTGGCCGGACTGGGCCTGTAGCGTACCTCCTAGAACCAGCAAGATCAGGACGGAACTTGCGCCTATGAATGGGAGCGTAATGGGTAAGATTCTGCTCCGCTGATTCACCCACCCGTCAGAGTTTTTAGCACGCGGAAAGGGCTTCGCGTGAGTGTCTTTGAGTCGCACAGCTTTCATCGATCGATTTCTTCTTTGACGGACAACAGAAGATTGGTTTCGCTTGATTTCTGCCTAAGGGTCTCGATCAAGGCTCGCGTTGAAGGAAACTCTTCCAACTGTCCGCCAATCTCCGTAAAACCGGTAATCAAAGGACGTGAAGAACTATCCCGGGAGCACAAAAGCACGCAGAATTCCCTGGGGCTTCCGGTTCGATTTGTGCAACGGGATGCGTGTTGCAGAAGTGCCTACGAATTTCATTGCTGCCACGTAACTCCCGGATAAAGGCTCGGTATGCGGTACCCACGATAAGCGTTTGCTCCAGTTAAATTTAGTTGCCACACTGTCTGTGTGGGATCAGTCTGCGTAGCTTCGGTGATCTGCGAAGTAAGGGCGCCTGAAACCGAGGTCATATCGAACTCCACATTTCCGTTGCTAAGAGTTTGAATGCTTCCTCCCCAGGGAGAAAAGAAGCCAGGAAGGTCCTGCCAAAGCACGCTGGCAAGATTAGTGCTCTCGTCTAGTTGGAAAACGGTGGCACGACTGTAACAAGGTGGCGCCGTAGAATTGGTTCCGCACTGTACTCCCGTGGAATCGGTTCGGTAGTTTCCGTTGTCCATAATGGCTAACGTCATCGGAGAACTGTTCGTACTTACCACGCTCGGATAATGTTGCGAATAGAACCATTGGTTCGGATCTCCGCCCAAAAGAGTAAAATCTCCATCCTTTCCCAGTTTCCATAAAATATTACCCGAGCCCGTGCCGTTGGCGTAATCGATTTTCAGAATCCAGCTTTGGGCGCGCATCGAAAGCAGAAGGTTGCCGTCAGGCGTTGAGACCACCGCATTACTGTGTGTCCAATCGGGCAATCCAAAATAAGGGTGCCGATTGACGTCCAGATGATCGAAGGACGACCACGCCCATACAGCGTTCCCATTCAGATCGATATCGACCAGGGCGTCTCCCACGACTTGCGTGGTACCGGGGTAGCCCGTCAAATCAGTGAAGCTTTGCGCCACCTCACAAAGGGCGATCCAGTGGCCATTGGGGAGAACCAGCACGTCGTGGTGGAATGGGCCTCCGCCCGGCACCCCTAGCGGCGGCGGAATTGTAAAGGAAAAGCCGTTGGCCTGCAGCGATTGATTCAATTGCATCACAGAAACATCGCGGATCGTGTTGCAAGCCAAATCAACTTCCAGCAAATCCTGGGTCGTGTTGAGAATGAAGTGACCATTGTCCATAAGCTTGATGGGTACCGTGTGCTGAGGGCAGTACCAGATGATATTTCCTTGAAGGTCGAGAGCTACGGAGTTCAATGGAGCGCCGACAAGGTTAAGCAATTCCACGCCTGGTGCCGGCGTAGCGCCTGGGGCAGCGGGAGTGACTGCGAACTGGGGCTCCGATTGCGACGGTGGGAGTGCTCCGGTCGTGAAAGTCTGGTCCTGATCAACCCACGAGCCACCTGTCCAGCTTACGTGCGCCTGCATGTGGTAGGTGGTTTGCGGTTTCATGCCTGCCACAAGAATACTCAGCGGTTCGCCTCCCGGAGTTGTCGTGGAGTTCGTCACCACAGAAGTTTGCCGGCCGTAGGTAGTGTCGGTTCCGAACTCAACCCAAGCGGTTAGGCCGGAGTGAAAATGTTGGATCGTGTATTGTGCGACCAGCGGATGCGAAGTGGGACTAACTGAGGCAAGAGGCGGAATATAGTTACCCCCACAGCCGAGCGATACAAGCGTCAACAGGACACCGACAGAGAGGCACACTACAAAGCTGGAGTTTTTCATGTAATGCACACCTAGCTTTCCAAAGCGCGTCCAGGGAAACGAGCTTTTCATGTTTTGGGTAGATTCAAATCAAGCATTCATTGGACATCGCCGAGTGCCATCCTCACGACGCTGTAACCGCAGAATTACAGGTCGGTTTCGGTTCCCGGAATGCGAATGTTCAAAGGCGGTCATAAGTCAGTGCCACCTATTCTGGCCGGCTGGGCGTCCCCTATACCTGAGAGTTCTGATCGCAAATGCGTCCGGAATACCTTCTCCAGTTCAACGATCGATACGCTCGCGAGATTCGGAAACACGCGGTCTGCGCCAGCGAGAGTTAACGGGTGGACTTTCTCCGCAAGCGCAATTCCAAGACAGCATAGGCCCGCTGACTTTGCTGAGCGTACCCCACATACAGAGTCTTCAACGGCGCAGAGACATTCTGGAGAAATTGAGAGACGCTTCGCAGCCAAGCGGTAAATGGTCGGGTCCGGCTTACTTTGGACCACGTCATCTCCGGTAACGACTACGTCAAAATATTCCGCGATCCCGAGCTGTTCGAGAGTCCACCGGGCGCGCTGTCGGCTTGCGGATGTGGCTAGCGCGATGAAAAGCCCAGCCGTCTCAAGTTGCTGAATGAATTCAACAGTGCCGGCCACGGGTTCGAGAACCGCGCTAGCCTCGCGAAAAAACTCGTCCTTTCTGTTTCCATACTCCTGAATCTCAGTCTCTGAAAGTTCGCCGAGAAAGTGAATCAGGATATCTCGGCGTCTGCGGCCCTCCAAGATGAAGTCGAGATCTGATTCCGAGACCTGCTTGCCCACGCTCGCAAGGAATCCCCGCCACGCTCGTTTGTGTAGGGGATGGCTGTCGACAATGACGCCGTCCAAGTCGAAAACGACTCCCCTAAACATAAAATCGGTTACTCTCCGCGAATTCGCTTATAAACCAGGCCATGTGGCTTGCGCTTGTTGGTAATTCTGCAAGGTCCCAATATCAATCAAGTAATCCCGAATCGGAAACGCCAGCATGTGACCTGTAAGTTTGGGTAACACATGAAATCCGATGTCCGCCGGAACGCCGTCTGGGATGACGTCTAACACCTCTCGCGTGCCGATCATCAACCCCGAGAATGCCAAATTGCCGGTCGGATGAGTGGGCTTTTCGACGAAGTTCTCGATCACTCCCTGGGGATTAGTCGTCACGATGCCGCACCGAGACGGTTCCGGGACTTCGTAGACCCCAAGTGTAGCTGCCGGCTCTCGCTGGCGATGCAAGTGCAACATCGCCTGAAGGTCGGCTCGGTGCAGAACATCCGCATAAAACACCCAGAACAGATCGTCTCCTTTGACCCAATCGCGATTCGCGCGCAGCGTCCCGGCGCTGCCGAGCAACTCCTTCTCCTCCGCCACATGCACGTGCGGGTTCTCTGCTTGGGATGTTTTGAGGAACATCCGTACGACGTCGGCGTGAGCGTGAAGATTGATCAGGAGCTCAGTAATCCCGAGTCGCTTGCAGAGCGTCATCCAGATCGCCAGCATCGGCGTACCCTGAATGGGCACAAGACATTTCGGGATCCTGTCTGTAATGGGCCGCAGTCGAGTGCCGTTGCCTGCCGCCAGGAGGAATGCTTTCATCGGGATTCCCGCGTGTCAGAGGGCCTATTAAGCAATCGACTGGCCGGTAACGTTTGGAACGAACGTCCAACTACATCCTCTGCGTTCGTCCCGGCTGATGAAAGGATCGTTCACGATCGCATGTGCGCCCTGCATATCGAAGCCAAAGGTCATTTCCTGGATGTCACGTTGCCGCATCGCCTCGCGGACATTGGATTGAAGTTCGGGTTCGCAGTAGAGAAGGAGAAAACCGCCGCCGCCGGCTCCAGTAATCTTGCCTCCTAAAGCGCCGTGCTTCAGCGCAAGACCGTAGAGTTCGTCGATGTGGGGTGTTGAGATCTTCGCCGAGATGCGTCTCTTCGCCTGCCAACCTTCGTGCAGCAACGCTCCTATTTCCCTGAGGTCACCTTGTTGAAGTGCGGTGCGCATGCGAAGTCCCAATGCTTTCACCTCGTGCAGGGCTTCCAATGCTCCTCCAGTCTGGTTACGGGTCGAAGATTCCTGCTCCTGCAGTATGCTCCACGAATGATGGGCTGAACCGGTAAAGAAAAGCATCAGATTCCGTTGTAGTTCGCTCAATAACGCTGGGTTCAAATCGATGGGCTCAACCAGTGTGCCACCATCTGGATGGAATGTGATGAAGTTCAAACCTCCAAACGCAGCTGCGTATTCATCCTGTTTTCCGACGTGTTTCCCTAGAAGATGCCGAGCGATGTGGAAAGATCGTTCTGCCAGATCGTACTTCGAAAGCGGGTGCTGCAAGTAGGTGCTGAGAGTCTTGAGGATGTTGACACAGACGCTGGCAGACGATCCGAGGCCCGTGCCTGGCGGAATCTCCGAAGCAAGGAACAGATCTACTGCGATGTCAGAATTCATCTCCTTCAACACTGCCAACGGAATTTCCAGCAAGCTTCCACGCAAGTTCGCCTTTGCGATATCGTGCCAACTCTCAAACACGCGGAGATCGGAGGAAATAACTTGTATCCGGCCATCAGGGCGCGGAGTGAGTACCGTGTAAAAGTACTTATTAATCGCGACGCTCAGGATCGACCCGCCGAACTGCTCGTAATACGCCGGCAAATCGGTGCCACCGCCGCCTAAACTAATCCGCACTGGACTGCGAACTATGAGCATGGGCCAAATTCTCCTGGAAGCTTATATCCGTCCCCACCGTTGTAATGCCCGCGATCGAATCCAGCTTCTTTGGATGGAGGATCCGAACGACTAGGGTCCAAGCGGTTTGAAGCAATAGGGAGACATCTTGGAATGGAGACCGACGCAGGATGTATTGCAGGTCGTAGCGGGTCTTATCCTCGGAGGAATGCTGATCCCGCAGACCGTACACCTGTGCGAGGCCGGTGATTCCAGGTTTTGCTTTGAGTCGTTGGCGGTGCCAGTCGGTATAGTGCCGCGCACGATCGAGCCCTTCCGGGCGAGGCCCGACCAGGCTCATCTCACCGCGCAGAACATTGAACAACTGGGGTAACTCGCTGATGCTTGTCTTTTGGAGCAGACGTTCGTACATGGGCAGGTCGGTGCCCCTGCGGGGAGAATTCAGGCGGAATATGCCAAATTCCTTGGCATCTTTCCCGCAACGTTGTTCGCAACAGAATGCCCTCCCTTTCTTCAGTTTGAGAACCGCGGCTCCGGCAAGCATCGGGGGAATGCACACGGGGAGTAGTGCGAGTGTCGTAGCCACATCGAAACCGCGTTTCCAGAAGGGCTCAGCATCCACCGACGGAACCGTTTGCAATTCCAGCAGAGGAAGACCGTCGAGATCGGTCAGTTCGGGTTTCGTGAGGTACATCTCATAGGGTTGTGGAACCATGCTGACCGCGATCCCTTGGCTGCCGCACCGCGATGTAAGGTCCAAGATCTCCGGATGTCCCGGCGCCGAAACCGTCAAAATGATCTCGTGCACTCCCCGCGCTTTGAGCAATTCAGCGATATCGAGAGTTCGGAGGGTGATTGCATCTTTGTGCTTATCGGGTGAAATGGTTGGGAAGGCGTCCTGGCCAGGGCCCAGGAAACCAACAACTTTGCGTAGCATTTCCGGATGACATTCGATCTTATTGGCCATTTCGCGAGCCAGTTGGCCATTGCCTACGATCACGACGTTGCGAACCAGTCCCCGGGCGTTTCGTGAAGCCATGATTGATCGCGCCACCACCCGGATCGCCAGGAAGCCCAAGAACAGCAACAAGCCAAAATATCCGAGCGCGAGACGAGAAATGAATTGCCGTTCCAAGAAGGCGATAGTGAAGAGCGCACACATCATAGCCAACACTGCGAGGAGGAGGTGAGAGATGACAGCGGGGAACCTCCAACCAGCCCGAAAGCCATCCAATCGGACCCAGGAGGACATCACACTCCAGAAAAGGAGGGCCACCAAGAGTGGCGGGAGAAAGATCAGAGCGGTACTGTCTGCTGGACCGCGCCATATCCAGCCATAGCGCATCAGGTAGGCCAGAGGCATAGCTGACATACCCCATGCGAGGTCAGCGGTGAGAATCGTATTACGCAGATGGCGAGGATACATCGGGTGCTTCCAAGTCTGGGGAAAGCGTCATGCCTGTTGGCATATCAAGTCCTGCGCTGCGGCTTCGAGCATCCGGGATCGCAACGAGCTAAAGACTGAATGGTTCACGGAAACATGTAGATCCTCGATGACTTGCATGTTGTCGGAGGGAATGATAACGCAGAGGTCGCACAGTGGCTTCATCTTGCCGCCTTGGAAACCGGTTAGACCGACCGTGAAGGCACCCGCTTGCCGAGCGACATGGAGAGCTTTCAAGACATTGGGTGAGTTACCACTTCCGCTGATGGCGAGCGCAATGTCACCTTTGTCAATGAACGGGGTGAGTTGTTCGGCAAAGATATCGTCGTAACACGCGTCATTTGCCCAAGCAGTCATCAGGGGAACGTTGTCCGTGAGGGCCAGCACGCGGAAGCGCCGGTTCCCATTAATTACCGTGCCCTTGCCGAGGTCGCAGGCGCAATGGGAAGCCAATCCAGCACTGCCGCCGTTACCGAATACATAGACTGTTTTGCCCTCGAGGTACGCGTTCCACAAGGCGTCTGTCACACGATCGATCAGGGCAAAAGGAAGCCGCCGAAGAACGGAACCGACGCTCTGGAAGTACGCCTCCGAGCGGGTACCCTGATGAGGCGAAAAAGGTGGAGCAGCCACTTCAGTGCTTCGCTGTTTCGGCAGAGTGCTCATGTCAGGGGTGACCTCAGATTTTGGGATTTAAATTAGAGCAGTGCGACTTCTACCGTATGGACGAACCTAGTTGCCAGCAGAGAGGACCACACCGGCCTGTTTCATATTGAGGTAAGCGTCCTGCAGGTTCTCGGGGACACCGCCATTCCGTTGGACCCAGTCCAAAAAGTCATCCAGGATTTGCGACAAGTTCCGCTTGGGACTCCACCCCAACGACTGCAGTTTCGAAATGGACGACACGCTGTGGCGGTTATCGCCGATCCGATATTCGCCCGGAGTAAGAAATTCGACCTGATTCCCGACTTTCTCGCGGACCAGTTTGGCATAGTCGATGACCGACGTTGGGCGTCCACTGCCGACATTGAAGGCCTGAGCATTGGCCGCGTCGTTTTCGAGAACCAGCATGTTTGCGTTCACTACGTCTTCGATATGTACGAAATCGCGCGTCTGAAGCCCGTCTTCGTAGATGACCAAGGGATCGCCGATGAACGCGCGGCTTACAAAAATGCGGCAGACCCCCGAGTAATGGTTGGAGAGCGATTGACGGGGTCCCTGCGTAATGGAATAGCGCAGGGCGACCGTGGGAATCCCGTGGATCCATCCAAGTCCGAGAGCTGTTTTCTCTTGCGCTAGTTTGGAAACTGCGTACTGGTTGTAGGGATTGTTGTGCTGCTCAGCCAGCAGCGCGGGAGTAGCCCGCTTGCCACATTGCGCGCAGGAAACGTCCCACTCTTTCCGCTGTAATTGACGCGCGCTCCGAGGAATTGGAAGAAACGGGCCGTGCTCCTGGCAAACATACTGTCCTTCGCCGTACACCGCTTGGGAGGACGCAACGATGACTTTCCGGATCTTCATGCGATCCGCGACCATTAACTCGTAAAGAAGAGCCGTTCCCACAGCGTTGACAGCCAGGAAACGCGAAAAGTCCGGCATGTAATCCTGGTAGGCGGCTTGATGCGAAACAACGTCCACATCCCGTAGCGCATAGTGAAGAGCCTCACGGTCGGTCACGTCGCCTCGAATGAACTCAACTCCGTGAGGGAATTGAGGGGGTTCGCCGCTGGGATGGACCTTTGGGTCCAAGTTGTCTAAAACTCGAACCTTGAAGCCTTCCTTGTGAAAGCGATCGACAAGATGGCCGCCAACGAACCCGGCTCCGCCAGTGACGAGAACACGCATAATTGATTGAGCTCCTTAGAGTCGGAACTTTCCGGGCACCTGACCCTACTTACCCGAGCCGGAGAATACTGTTTCCACGGTGCGCATTAGAATCGCGAGATCGAGCGAAAGAGACCATCGGCTGATGTATTCGAGGTCCAGTCGTACCCACTCATCAAAGTCGCTAATCTGATTGCGACCACTTACTTGCCAAAGACAAGTAATTCCGGGCTTCACTGCCAGCTTTTGTTTCTGATACTCGCTGAACTGTTCGAACTCCGTAACTAATGGAGGACGAGGACCAACCAGACTCATGTCGCCTTTGAGTACGCTGTACAGTTGGGGGAGCTCATCAAGGCTGTACCTTCTGATCCAACCGCCAACCTTTGTGATGCGAGGATCGTCCGCGATTTTGAACACCGGCCCAGTCATTTCGTTGCGCGACGCCAGTTCGCCGCGAAGAGCATCTGCCCCGACAACCATCGATCGAAACTTGTAGCCGATGAACGGCCGTCCACCACAACCCACGACCTTCCATCGATAAAAGATTGGACCGGGGGAACTCAGTTTTACCGCGATAGCCAAAAGAAGGAAAACGGGTGCCAGCAGGAGAAGAAGGATTGCCGAAACCGAGATATCGAGGGCGCGCTTTATGGCTAAATGGAAGTGACTGTGCCACCGAGGAGACATAAACAAACGCCTGCCGGGTTCAAGCGCTCCTGTCTCGCTTTCTGAAAGAACCTGAATCAGTTGATCTGTCATTGATATCTGAGGACGATCGGTCGACCCAGGACTTTCAACTCACATCTGAAATCTGAGATTCAGGATCCAGGTAAACCGTCGGTTGCTGGTCCGATGGAACCATCTGGCAAAACTCCTTCTCAATTAAAGTCAAAATCTTCTCTTTATCCAGAGTCATTTCCGCACATTTTCTGGCGTTTTGGCCGAGTTGGATCCGCAGGGCTGGATCTTCGGCCAAGCGTGCAATCGCCGCCGCAAACGCCGCCGCATCGTCGGCGGGGACTCGAAGGCCGCAGTCCTGGACTGCCAGAGCTAGCTGGGTTCCTGCTGACGCGGTGGTAATCACGGGACGTCCACTGGCCAGTATTCCGGTTAATTTGGAAGGCATCACCAAGTCTGCAATCTCGGCGCATTGCGGAAGAAGGTGTATGTCAGCGAGATTCATCAGATCATTCAGGCGGTCGATCGGCTGAAGGGGAAGCCATCGAACATTCGGAAGCTGTGCGCTCAGACTGGCGAGGGTCTCGCGGAATGGGCCCTCGCCGCAAAAAACAAACTGGATATTGTTGTTCGCGAGCCGATCGGCGACCGCCGCCAGAATTTCAAGGCCTTGCTTGCGTCCCATGGTCCCAGAGTAAAGCGCAACTACTGCCTTGGGAGGTATACCTAGTTCGCCGCGCAACGGGCTGGGGACTCCCGTGGGGAAAATACGGTTCGTATCTACCCAGTTCGGGAACAGGACGCTACGCGTCGCTGGGAATCCCTTATCGTTAAGTAGATCCAGCATCTTGGATGAGATTGTCGAGACTCGATTGAAGCCCAACAGCAGCTTTCTTTCCAGCGCAGTAAGTAATTTGCGCAAACGAGGGGAATTCAGCATTCCCACCGCAAATCCGGCATCCATTTCGAAGTCCTGGACGTGCAGCCAACTCCGAGCACCAGAAAGCCACGCGGTGATGGCAGCGGCGGGCATGCAGAACGCCGTGGGTTCGACCACAAGCAACAGGGCGGGCCGCCAGAACACCTGAAGCAACATAACCGGCAAGCTTGTGCATGCAAAACTCGCCAGATGCCATATCCGCTTGAGGGTTGACGGCTGGCGAGGGACAAAGAGAGGGCAGCGAAATGTAGTTAGTCTGCCCGAGCTACCGCTTTGGGCTTCTTCTCGACGGTATTGCCAAGCCGAATAGCCTTCGCCAATTTTCGAAGCGGGGTTGAACGGGGGGGCCGTCACAACCCGGACTTCGTGGCCCCGCCGGGCCAGCCAATCGGCCATTTCACCGGTGTATTTGCCGATGCCTACCAGTTCAGGGCTGAAGTTAATGCCGTGGATGAGAATGCGCAACGGATCAACCTTTTTGGGAACTCCGTACTGATTCGGTGGAAGAATCGAACTGCTGGGAGCAGAAATCGCGATACGCTTGGACTAGGCCATCGCGTAGCTGGGTTTTCGCTTTCCATCCCAACGCAGTCAGGCGACTGGTGTCCATTAGCTTTCGAGGAGTTCCGTCTGGCTTGGCCGGATCGAACGCGATGGAGCCTCGATAATTCACAACCTCCGCAACAAGTTCAGCGATTTCTGCCACCGTGTGATCAGCGCCACAGCCCACATTGACCAACGGTGGCGTTTCCGCCGAACTAAACAACGGCTCAATCGCTGGTTGCGGAAGACGCATGAGAAAAACGCATGCGTCGGCGGCGTCTGCGCTGTATAGCAGCTCCCGCCGAGGAGTTCCTGTGCCCCACACAACGACAAGCTGCGCATTTGCAACCTTCGCCTCGTGCATTTTTCGAATGAGGGCCGGAACCAGATGCGACGACTGGGGATCGTAATTGTCTCTTGGGCCGTAAAGATTCGTAGGCATAGCAGCCAGGAACTGGGTGCGGTATTGCCGATTGTAGGCCCAGCACATTTCGATTCCCGCAATCTTGGCGACGGCGTACGGTCGATTGGTCAGCTCCAATGGCCCCGTTAACAAAGAGTCCTCTTTCAGAGGTTGTGCCGCGTCTCGGGGATATATGCAACTGGAGCCGAGGAACAGGAGACGCTTGACCGAAGATCTGTAGCACTCGTGAATGACGTTGGTTTGAATGCTCAGATTTTCAAAGATAAAGGCCGCGGGCAGCGAGGAATTGGCGAGAATGCCACCTACCCGCGCTGCGGCCAGGAACACGTATTCAGGACGCGCCTCGGAAAAGAATCGTTCCACGGCTGCCTGGTCTGTCAAATCCAGTTCGCGACGCGTTCTTAGGATCAGGTTGGTGTAGCCTGTTGCACGAAGGCGTGCGACCAGCGCGGATCCGACCAATCCGGTGTGTCCTGCTATATAGATCCTGGATGAGGGGTCCAATGTTTTACTCGTGGTACTCGAAGATGCGATAGCCAGATGCCTTTACGAGCTTCTCCCTCTCGGCGAGCTCCAGATCGGCGGCCACCATTTCACGCACCAACTGGGCAAAGGTCACCCGGGGTTTCCAGCCGAGCTTGATTCTTGCCTTGGTTGAATCGCCCAACAGCGAAGGCACCTCAGCAGCGCGCAAGTATCGCGGATCGATTGACACGATGCAATCCCCGTGGCTGTTGTACGCTTTCTCGTGAAGTCCTGATCCCTTCCACTTCAATGGGATCCCCACCTCAGCGGCCGCCAAATTCACAAACTCGCGGATAGTGTGCTGCTCGCCCGTGGCGATCACATAGTCGTCTGGTTCTTCCTGTTGAAGCATGAGCCACTGCATCTCAACATAGTCGCGCGCATGGCCCCAATCCCGTTTTGCATCGAGGTTGCCCATGTAAAGGCACTCTTGCAGGCCAAGTTTAATGCGTGCAAGAGCGCGCGTGATTTTGCGGCTGACGAAGGTCTCTCCACGAACTGGCGATTCATGGTTGAAGAGGATGCCATTGCAGGCGTACATGCCATAGGCTTCGCGATAGTTTACCGTGATCCAATAGGCGTAAAGCTTTGCCACGCCATAAGGAGAACGCGGATAAAAGGGTGTTTGCTCATTCTGCGGCGTTTCGCGAACCAGTCCGTAGAGTTCGGAACTGGACGCCTGATAGAACCGCGCGTGCTCGCCCATCCCCAAGACTCGGATTGCGTCCAACAGACGTAAGGTGCCTAAGGCGTCCGCGTCGGCGGTGTATTCAGGTTGCTCAAAAGAAACTGCAACGTGACTCTGGGCCGCGAGATTGTAGATCTCATCGGGCTGCACGGTCTGCAAAATGCAAACCAGGTTGTTCGCGTCGGTCATGTCGCCATAGTGCAGGAAGAGCCTTCGATCGGGAACGTGCGGATCCTCATACAGGTGATCGATACGGTCTGTGTTGAGCAATGACGCACGTCTCTTGATGCCATGCACTTCGTAGTTCTTGGCGAGCAAGAATTCTGCAAGGTAAGAACCGTCCTGCCCTGTGATACCTGTGATGAGCGCCTTCTTCATATCGAAACTCCGTAGATTGGGAGTGCGGTTGAGCCGTTAAAGGGCGGTGCTCATAGATCCGCTGTGGTCTTTACCGGATGATCGACCGTGGCCGACTGCTGCGCGGTGGTGATTGCGATTAAACAATCGCCTCGCCCGCATCGATTGCCGAGAGTCAGCAGCGGAAAGCATAGAAGCCGCGCGATGAGCATCGGAGCAAGAACCAGGAATGGATTCCTGAGTTGCCGAGTCGGATGCCCGGGTCGGGCGAAGAAGCGTGCGATGACCGAGGAAGCGACCCACAGCGAGGGCGTGATCTGGCAAATCTGGGCATTCGTAAAGCCCCCGCGCGTCAAAGTTGTTTCGAGAGTACTGGGTGAGAAATGAACAATATGAAACGGCACATGCCAGTTGATCCAATATTCCTTGAAAAAGGAGCGCAGCCAACTGCGGCTGTTCGGGCAACTGATCCACACTTGGCCTCCCGGCTTCAGAATGCGGCGGACGTCGCATAGCATCTGGGCAGGATCGAGAGAATGCTCAAGGACATTGGAGAGCACGGCAACATCAAAGAGAGTGTCCGGCGTGAACCGCTCCAAAGTTGCGGTGTGGACCGCGAATCCTTTTCGACGAGCCACCGCGGCGGCCATCTCGTTCAACTCGAGTCCTTCGACTTTGTAGCCGTTGAGCGAATAAATCGTTAAGCCACGTCCTTCGTTGCAGCCAATATCGAGGAGCAGGCCACTGCCTTTGCGGCTGTAGAACGAAATATCGCCATCCAAGAACGCCCACAAACGATGCAAGTAAGAGGAAAAGAAACGCTCCCTGAGTCGGGTGTAGAGCGTGTCGTGCTCGCCGCCAAAGTTGTAATAACGTTCGTAAAGATCCTTGAGACATGCCGCCGTCGGAATGGGAAAAAGCTGTTCCAAGCCACACTTGGGGCAGCGTCGTGCCTCGCAATCGCCGGGAATCCCGAAGCGGGTATCGAAAAGACCGGCGGCAGAAGTCTCCAGTACTTCGCTGCACGCGATGCACACCGACGCAGGAGAGTCCGCGGGAGCATCGCCCGGCGATTCGCAAGGAAGGGAACTGACGGTTAAGGGCTCACTGGCAGGTTGCATAATTGAGATAACAGCTACATCGCGAGAGGGGCGGCTGATTTCTCTTAAGCCCCGGTCGAACGAAAACTAGTACCTGTACGTTGCGACGACCTCTCCGAATCCGTCGGCCGTCAGTTCGAGAACTTGGCATTCGAATCCCCAGGTCTCCAGCAATCGACAGCATTGCGAATGAATTTCATGACCGTGAGTAGCGAGGAATATCTGAGGCCGATATGTCTGAATGCACTTCTGTGCTCCTCTCAGTGCCGCCAACTCCGCACCTTCAATGTCCATCTTGATGTAGTGCGGTGGCAGAATCTTGCCTCGTTCCAAAAGAAAGTCAAGGGTCGTCGTGGAAACGCTAATGTCTCCATCACTCGATAGGTGACCCATGAGCCCCGTCGTCTCCAGAGTGAACGAACTGGCGCCTTCCTGATCTGTAATGGCAGCCGCAATTATTTCTGTGTTAGCTATCTTATTCAGTCTGAGGTGCTCTCTTAGATATGCGAGATTTCTGGGAGATGGTTCAAATGCAAACACGCTGCCATTCTGGACGAGGTGCGCCGCCAGAAGCGAATAGAAGCCCGCATTGGCTCCGACGTCGTAAAACACCGTATCTGCTTGGACGCTGTTGGAAATCAACTGCTGCTTGCCCTGTTCATAAAAACCTAGCCAGCACGCATATCTGCTGGAACCCACTATCCAGCGGTTGCCTCGGGCTTTCCCCATCAGGATGGGCGCGACCAACCCTTCGGGCAACAGAGCTAAAAGCCAGCGTGTCAGTTTCTCGAAACCAAAATGGCTGGAAGTTGCTGATGCTTTCATTCTGAACGGGTGGAAAGGCTCGGGATACTCACGGTTTGCTGCACGGGTTGCCTGGACCGAGGGTAAAGACATAAAAGCTAAGTCGGAAGTTGACCTTGCAATCTCATCGGTATCTGTTTGCGGTCAAAATCTCCCAAAGTTCGTGCGTGACCTGCTGCTCGGTATTCGCCAAAGGATGGCGAAACGAACACAAGCATCGCCAGTAATGAATAAGGGTTACCAACGGCAAAAATGTAACGTGCGACAAAGTTGTTCAGCAGAAAGACCGCGATGAGCAGAGAGCAACCTAAGAACATCTGAGATTCGCCCGGCTGGTCGGCGGTGAAATATCCTCTAATAAGTCTGCATAGTGCGCCGAAAAAGCGGAAGAATATCAGGGCCAAGGCGAAAATACCGACCTCATAGAGACTCACTATGTAGCTATTGTCAATTAGTTGCGCCATGGAATCGGACGCTCGAAGGCCGTGACCCAACAGCCAAGTTCCATCTTTCAAAGAATTGACGGTTGCTTGCCATTTATCAACCCGGCCAGTTAAGCCGGAATCGATGCCACGATCGCTGTCGGTAATTCGCAGCACTTTATCAACGAGGTTATAGGTATCGTCGATCCACTCCATGCGTTGGACAAGAATGAATGCCATCGACAACGAGGCGACCGATAGGACTACGAATGCCACGGCTCGCGAGCGCTGTTGCTTGGGCTTGCGCAATATCCACATGGTAAAGACCAAGGCGCAGCCTCCGATGATTGCGACGATCGACCCGCGAGAAGAAGCAAAGAAGACAACAATGAGGCAAAGAACGCTTACAGGGGCGGCGATCAGCTTGATTGCCCATCCACCGGTCATGAGTTTCCATACCATCGCGCAGAAATATCCGGCCAGGACAAAGGCCAACAGGTTCGGATGGAAGCTGAAAACTGAAAAACGGGAAAGCGTCCTGACAGAATCCGCAAGACTCGCAAACGCGAGTGGAAGGAAAATCGTTATCGAAATCACTCCGGACCAGAAAAAGGCTTCCAGGACTTCACTCAAGGGCACGAGAGCCATATACAGCCGCCCAAGGACGAGGCAACAGGAAAGCACAAGTGAGGAAGCAAAAGACTTGTCATAGTCTGACTGCATTGAGGGAGCGATGACAAGTACAGACAGAAACAATATAAAAAGAAGGCTGTCGGTTGCGAACAAGGACTCTATCGCGGGCAGCAGGTCTTTCGAAAGAAAGACCCTTAGGGTGACGATGAATGCAAACAGTATCAGTGGCACAAGTTGCCATGTGAGTGTCAGGTCAGACCCCAGGTAACTTGCGAAGGACAATGTGAAGACCGTCGTGAGGCCCAAGCGATTTGCGCGCTCGTAGAAAGTTCTCTTAGCAGCAGACATGGGATCGATACCTGTCGGGCACCCTAGGCAACCTGGCGAGCATCAGCCGATGTCAAAGGGTTGTTGTTCAGCAGTTCCATATCGCTTTGGACTCCCGCGAAATGCAAGAAGAAAGCATTTTCCAAGATTTCGGGAAGCACGGCTTTGAGTTTTTTCTTCCTCGTACTTGGCATCCCCAGTCTTGTTTTCACCCTTTCTAAGAGCGAACCGGAGTGGTCCATAACGTAGGGATAGGCGGCGCTGAGTACGTATCCAAGGATAAGATTGAATCGATGATCGAGCCACGTGACTGGCGACGAGCTAAGGATTTCGTGACTTAGCGGGCGCATTTCATAGTTCCATTCAGGCTGGCCCTTATCCTCGTATTTGTCATACGCGGTGCGGAAGATGTGGGCGTGTTTGGCGGGACTGAGGCCGATCACTCCGCAGTGCACCACCTCGGAATGTGAGGGAAGGGGGAATGCCGTATAGAACTCCTCCGGGGTAAGATTTGAAATGTAGTGCATACCCGCCTTATCCCAATTCCGATAAAGACTTTCCAGCGTTGCCCGAAACTGTTCCCGGGTTGGATAATCGAAGTCTTTAACGGCTGCAATCTCTTCCGCTTTAAAAAAATCAAAAATGTTCGGCGCTCGCTGGGCGTTGATGACAATATCGGAATCAATCCAAACGATTTGATCGTATTTCTGAACTCTAGCATCGGTTACCGCTAAACATTTTTGCCAAGATGAAGACCGAGACCGGGCGCGCGGGGAGGTATCCAGAGCTTTATCAAGGACGACGATGTCAAGACCGTAGCGAGACGCGTAAGCGGCCCAATTTGGATAACAGTACCGCTGGAAGCGTCGCTGATATCGAGCACCTTCTACGAGTGTGACTAAGGCATTCATTTATTTTCCATTACACCGATGCGCAATGTGCTGGTTTGAGGGATAGGACAATTATCTGGTTGCTACTGCGAGAAGCTGCCGGCGCTTGACTATAACCGCGAATATCTGACAAAGCCTATCGAAGAGGGCTTCAGGAAGCTTGCCATATAGAGATCCAAATCTAGGAAAGAATGCGTACGTCAAGATGCGAATTGAGAACTGATGTGCCAGAAATCCCGCCTCGAATAATGAGTTTCCCAGCAACTGCGGCGTCCAGGCCTGCAGATGATGATTGACATCCTCCGGATCGTAGACGCGCTGGGTCCTCCAGTCGTCGAGCGGCAGGCAAAGCACTAACTTTCCGGAGGGTAGCAGTTTCTGTCGTAGAGCGCGAAGGATGGCGATGGGGTGCTCAACGTGCTCAAGGGCGTGATTTGAAATCACAATGTTGAAAGAATGATTGTCGACTTCCCCCACGGAATCGTAACACTCTACTCCGGCGTGTCTGGCGGCGGCGCGAGCAGCCGGGTTTACGTCCACCCCCACCCGTCGAGCACAAGTGAGACTTTGGAGAATATGCCCTCCGCCGCACCCAAAGTCCAGGATGGCATCGGTTGGCTTAATGTAGTCGTGAAACTTTCTAGCCTCGAGTTGCCCAGTGAACTTCGCGTTCTGGTTTTGCCAATCGAAATATCGGGAGCCAGAAGCACCCTTATAGTAGTCGGATTCAGAAGGCGCATCTTGCACCATGTGCATTTCCTGTGGCGGTTTTACGGGGTGCATTTGGAAATTATTGCGAATCATTGCAGTGCTCCATCAAACGAATTGAACTTGATGCCGCAGGAGACCCGGCATTTTCGGGAAGCACAGATCCATAAATCGACAGGAGGCGATCGTAGTGGGCGCTGCGGGAAAAGCCAGCGCGGAGTTTGCGGCTGCCGTTTCGTCCCCATTCCTGACACAGAGTTGGCCGCTCCAGCATGAATCGGATCTTTTCGCGCAGATCAGCGGCATCGCCAGGAGTGGACAGGAGACCGGTCTGGCCGTCGTCGATCAATTCAGGGATGCCGCCCAGCCGGGAACCGATTACCGGTCTTCCCGTGGCGTAGGTCTCCAGCACCGCGGCGGGTTGGTTCTCGTACCATAACGATGGCACGACGGAAAAAGCAGCCTGCCCGATGTACTCGCGGAGTTGTTCCCGCGAAGACACAAACGGGATACGCTCCACATTCTTCACCTTGGTCGCGATTTGTTCTTCGACCCACGGACTCAACGGTCCATCTCCGATCAGCAACAGCTTGCAATCCAGAGGTTGGATGGCCTCCAGCAAAACCTTAATTCCTTTGTTGGAATCCAGACGCCCGAAATACAGCACGTAGTTACCAGATGTAGTGTTCTCCGCAGGCTGGTCGGGGAAATCAATAAAGATCGGGATGTGAGCCAAGCGCTCCGAGGAGATTCCGAACTCCACAAGTTTGCCGAATAGAAAGCGGCTGGGAACAAGCAGCTTCGACGCGCAATTCCACGACCCCCGAAAATCGTGCAGATAATGGCTGAGTGTAGCCATGAGGCTTGCGGGAAAATTCCAGTAGCAGGAGTGCAACAACAAGTTGTAGTGGTGTCCACCCCGACAACGCTCGCAAATCGAACCGCCGGTCTGCAGCGTGCCCGCGCCACAAATAATGTGATAGTCATGGAGGGTCACTACCAGCGGAACGCCAGAATCACGGAACACGTCGAAGATCGATGGCGATAGCTGGTAGTTGATGCTGTGAGCATGCACCACGTCTGGTTTGAAGTCCTTTACCAGCCGATCTAGGTTTGTGCGAGCGTCCAAAGAGTAGATGCCCTGGAAGAAAGCCTTTGCCTTGCGCCCAAATCCGCGTTCATGAATGTCCGCGTCCGTGAAACCGCCGACAAAATAGCCAGAAAATGGGGACTCATAGTTCTTTGGGTGCAAGGTTGAGAAGTGGGCAACCTCATGCCCATGCTCGGCGAGGAGATCGCACGTCTTAAAAAAGAACGTGTCGGCTCCGCCTCGAGTGTGAAAAGTCTTATGAATTTGCAAGACACGCATCAGTTTGCCTGATCGAATCGACAGTACGTGAGATACCTTCCTCAAGCGAAATCCGCGGTGCCCATCCCGCCACGGCGCGCGCTCTCCGGCCATCCAACGCGATATGGCCAACTTCTCCCGGACGAACTGGTGCGTACTTTGGATCACCGTGATAGTGGGTGGCCGCGCGTACTGCTTCGAAAATCTGATAGTCGGAAGTAGGCAATCCGCTGCCTAAGTTGAGAGTTTCCCCGTCTCCTTTTTCCAATAAGGCAATATTTGCCCTCACAATATCGTCGATGAAAACGTAGTCGCGGGTCTTTGAACCATCTCCGAAGATGGTAGGTTGATTGCCGCGAAGCATCTGCAGCGAGAAGATGGCAACTACGCCCGCCTCGCCGTAAGGATTTTGCCGCGGTCCAAAAACGTTGGGGTACCGCATGACGGTGTAGTTCAATCCATACAGATGTTTGTAAAGGAAGAGGTACCTCTCCAACGTGAGCTTACTCACCCCATAGTGGCAGATGGGCTTCGTGGCGTGACTCTCGTCCACCGGAACCTTTTCGACCTCACCGTAGCTGGCCCCCCCAGTCGAAGCGTAGAGGAACTTGCGCACTTTGTACTTGACGGCCAGTTCGAGCAATCCGAGTGCTCCCAAAATATTTACGCGAGCGTCGAATAGAGGCTCGCGAACCGAGCGGCGAACATCCATTTGCGCGGCGTGGTGATTGATGATCTCGGGCCTTTCGTCCGCAATGATCTGCTCCATTCCCGAGAAATCGGTAATGTCGTGTTCGAAGAACTTGGCCCCGGAGGGAATATTATTGCGTTTACCAGTAGATAGGTCATCCACGATCACGACCGAATGGCCAGCTCGTAGAAAACCCTCGGAGCAGTGCGATGCAATAAAGCCCGCCCCCCCAGTCACTAGTATTTTCATAGACTCCTCATTGGCGAGACTTAAATAAACTCACAGAACGGAGCCGAATCTATCGCCGACTCAACGTCTCTAATCCCGCAACCGGCAACCATCAAGAAACGCCCGCCTCTCCCATCGGGGAAGCGAAAGCGGACGATTGGCTCCGCACACTGTCAAAGACCGTAAGGTATCGCTGGGCCACATGTTCGACGGTGTAATTTCTAAGGGCGAAGTCACGGCCAACCATGCCCGAGCGGGTGCGGGCCGTGGGAGAAGTCAGCCAATCTTCCAGAGATCGCTTGAGTCCAGCAATGTCCTGCTGTTCAAACACCCTTCCTTCTGGGCCGAGTGTCTGGGGGATCGCTCCGCACCTAGAACCAATTGAAGCGATGCCCAACATCATTGCCTGTGCCAAGGCCAATCCGAACTGCTCCTTCCAAGCCGGAGTGGATTGCGAAGCCAAGACGAAAATATCTGTGCAGCGAAGGTATCGGGTCACCTGCTCATAACGCACAGCATTCACGAGCACCACGCGTCCGGGAAGTCTGGCCATCCACTCTCTTCGAATTTCCTGGTCTAGCGGGCCCGACCCAACGAGTAACAGTTTCCACGGATGGTTCTGAAGTTGGAGTAGAGCTTCGAAGAGCAGACGCAATCCCTTCTCCGGCGCCATCCGTCCCAGATAGCCGATTACAGGAACGCCTTGTAATCCCAGTTCTCCGCGCAATTGGGTCTCTGTTCCCGGCTGATGTTCATTCACGTCCAAACCAAATTGAGGAAGAACTTCCACGGGTCCTTTGAACTGTCCTTCTGCACGCAGGAGTTCGGCGGCTTCGCGATTGCCGCAGATCATGAGGGATATCCGTCGAAGAGAATATGCCCGTAGTCGTTTCTTTGCTACTCCGATTGGAAAACGGCGCGCGCGCAAGATGTTATCCCAGCTGAACGAACTTATCATTGCGCGGGGGGCAAGAAGATTTCGTAAAAGGATCATCTCCACCGTGATCAAAGCCTGCGGTTCTTCTTCGAGATGGATTACGTCAGGCTGAAAATCGCGCAAGACCGACGCCATTAGGTGAGGCGCATGTACGTAAGTCATATGAGACTTCGCCATGCGAGTCTTAAGCGGAACGACCTCCTCTGAAGACAGCTCTGGATGAACTTCATAGTCCGTCCACTCAAATCGGTCGCGCCCACTACTTGGCACTATCAGTCGCAGGCGGAGGTTCTTGTCCATTCGCTTCATGGCGACATATTTCCGCTGGTTATACGCCAGCAGAAAAGGATGCCCGACTACCAACAGCTTCACTGCACTCCCTCTGATGTCGGTAGCGGTGCCACGTCGTTATAGGTCGGCACCGCGGAGGGCACTTTCGGTGCGCGCAAGTTGAGCCGAAAGGCCACGCCGAGTGCTGCGGTGTAAGTGGCGGCCGAAAGCAGCATGCCGTAGACGGCTCCCCGCAAACCAAAATATTTCACCGAAGGCAATCCAAGTAGAAATGTGGCGGCAGCGCTGCTGACATACGCGTAGAAAACCAGGCCCGGCTTTTCCGCCGCGCGGATGGCGTCACTGATGGTGCTTCCGATTGCCATCACCAGCGGCACCAGCGCGAGCAGGAAGAGCATGGGAGCGAGTTCATCGAATTTGCCGGCGTAGAGGATGTGTATGGCCTGACTCCCAAAGACACGAACGGCGAGAGCGAATGTCGCGGTGATTGCAAGCGTGAGCAGTGAATATCGCCTCCAGAAGGCGAGAAAGGCATTCTTATTTCCGGTGACATACTTCGCGGCTAGCATCGGGAGGAACAAAAACGAAAGCGAGATCGTCACCTGCTCAATAGGAGCGATGAGAACGTACATTGCTTTAAGTTCGCCCACTTCTTTCACCGACAGAAATCCCGCTACCAGCCAGTAGTACCCCTGATGCGTGAACTGGAAGACAAAAGCTGTTGCCAGGACCCAGCGCGCATACGTCCAATGTTCTTGCCAGTACCGCGGTTCGGAGTGGCGAAATGTGCGCGCCGGTTTGGCATGCGGCAAGTTGCGAATGAATACCAGACCTGCGACGACCCACGCTAGAGCCAAAATCACGAAGACCGAGAAGCCGTTTACCTCCCGTGCTTTCGCAGCGACCCATAACAACAGGGCTACAGCGATGAAGAACAGCAGCGACATCTTGGCCGCAAGCTGGGGCTGGCGTATGACGTAAAAGCTTCGACGCAGAAACGAGCCGGTAAGAATGAACGATACCGAAAGTGCCAAACCCAACAGTGACGGCGAATTGAGTGAAGGTGCTACCCACCAGAAAAGTAGACAGGTGAGAAGGAGTCCCGCCGACAAGGTCAAGCCGGCGATCACATTGCTGCCCATCATTAGCCGCCAATAAGCGGGAAAACGATCGCGATACCTTCCGGATGCGTAGACGGTAAACGGCTCGAGAATGGTCGCATTCTGCAGCCCAGAAAGAAATGTAAAGATCGAATAGGAAAGCGCAAACATTCCGTATTCTTCCTTTGTCTGCATGCGAGCCAGGACAATATTGACCAGGAACATGCCCCCGACGGACATGCCCTGATCCGCGATGCCGATGGCCAATTGCCTCAGGCGCTGCTGTGTCACTGAAATGCTGATGTACAAATCCGACCATCTGCTGGATCGACTCATCTTCTGGAGTTCTGTGTTGTGGGAAACCGAAGCGGGCAGAAAGCATCTCTATTATTGCTCGTCCGAACTTTTTGGCGGACCCGTTTGCGGCACCAATCGTATCCAAATTCGATGCGCGACGGCCTGCGCACGCGAGCCGTTGGGCGAAGCCCAAGGCAAGTATCCGTGCACGGAATGGAGAACCTCTTGCACGAACTGTTTACGAGGATCCAAAGCCTCCGTTACCTGCCAGCGACTGTGCACGATCACCCAAAAAGCTCCTAGCGCCAGTCCGAAGGACATAAATAAAAGTATGATGGTCATCCGCGGCGGAAACGAACGTCGCTGCGGCAGGTTTGCCGCATCAAGCACTTTGACGGTAGGTGTCTCCTTGGCTTCCTGCACCTTGGCTAACTCGTACTGCTGGGTGAGCGTTTCGTATACCACTTCCTGAATCTTGGTTCTGCGATAGAGATCCGCATAGGTGACGCCCAGAATCGGTAGCTGCCGAATCGAGGGATAGAAGCCCTCATCTGAAATGTCACCTTGACCTGCTCCCGAGCCACCAAGCCTGTCCAGTTGTTTGCGCAGTTCGACGACTCGAGCTTGAATAGCTACTACTCTCGGATTATTAGAGGAATAGATCGCTTCCAGACCCTTTTGTTGTGATTCGGCCGCGATCAGTTCGCCTTGTAATTGTGCCGCAGCATATACCATCGCTCTGCCTTGCTCCTTGATGTCGATCGCAGCATTCTTGCTGGAAAACTGGCTGAAATCGACGGCGGCCTGATCGAGGTCAATTTTGACTGCTTTCAGTCGCTCTTCCAGGAATACTCGTTCCCGATGGGCAGCGGATGTAGAGAGTTCCGCTGCCAGCCGGTTGAGTTCATCTGCATAGGCTTGTGCGAGCGCAGTGGCGCGGTCCCGGCGCCGATCGGTAACGCTAATCGTGATAATTCCGCTTTTGCGATCTTCCGATATTTCAGTGTGTTCCGCCAGGTCCTTCTGCGCGTCCTCGTCCAGTCGATCCCAATAAACTTGTTTCAGGTTAAAGCGCTCCACAAGTCTCTGCTGGACGGTTCGGCTCTGGAGAATTCCCATGAACACCGCTCCCGAGCTATTTGCTCCCAGAAGATCGCCAGCCATTCCAGCCAAGGCGTTGCTCTTACCCGATAATGCTGCCAGGATAGACATTCCAGAGCTAGACTGGTTATCCGGCGGCATTAATTTCAAGACCGAGGTGTAACGGGGCGGGATCAAGAATGCCAGGAGCACACCGGTAACCAACCCGATGAGCACTGCGTTGCGGATCAGGCGTCGGCCGTCCCACAGCATGCGAAGATTTTCCAGAGCAACGGATTGCACCGTAGCTGGACCATGCTCCGGTTTGCGGACAGGTTCCAACTCCCGTGATGGCGGATACTCAACCGGTCTGGTTTGAACTTGAGCCAAGTGGATACCTTTTTGAAACAGGAGCTAATTTACTCGTTCAACCTCACCCACGAGATTGCCGGCCTACAGGTCTAATGCGCATTTGGAGTTGGCCAAAAGGCAAATTCGAATGACGCTGCCACATTGCTCTGCCGATTGGCCGCCAGCAGCGGAATCTGCCAGCGTTCATACTGCACGTTGCCCGTAAAACGAAAACCAGGTCCCGTAAAGATGTCCGCGTTCAGCGCGATGTCATTCTGAGTTCCACCCTGGGGAAGATAGGCCGTGTCAATCTTCCTGTGCCTGACTTCAATTCCGATTTTCTTGCGGGCGCTCAGCCAATAGTTTGCCCGTACCAATTCGCCTTGCGCTGCTCGGCCGATCCAGGTCCCGATCAACTGCCCATCGTTGACGTACCCGTTCACGTATTGCCCATTGGTGTAAAAGCACGCAGCGCAGAAATAACCGTTATACGGTATGGTCGTGCCACCTTCGAGTCTCAGGTCCAGCTTCGGAACTCTGGGCAGCTTCGCGAAATACAGCCCTCCCTGAAAGACAGACTTGCGCATGAATAGAATTGGGGAGACCTCATCCTCACTGAAAGCCTCGCCATAGAACGTAAGCCAATCGCGGAGTTTCGGGATGCGATACGAAAAGTCAGCGGCCGTCCTTCCGTCTCCTAATACGTCACCGTTCACATGCGTTCCGAATGTGCTTTGCAAAAACGTCTTCGGGGTCAGCGGGTTTCCTGGCCCGCCGTAAACCGTCGTTTTCGACATGTCGAACTCGAAATTCCGGGTGAAATTAAAGCTAATCTTGGCGCCGCTCAGGTAGGGTTGGGGACGCAATGCTTGTCCATACTGTCCGATTGTGGGGCCAATAATAGGATTGGTCTGGGTCGGTACGTACGTAAGAGCTCTCAAAAACTCCTGTCCTGACATTTGTCCGATAAAGACCTGCAAACGTATATCCCCGAGATAACGAAAAATCCAAGGCAATTGAAACGGGCTGACTCGGTCGATGCTGAACGTGTTGTTCAATGGAGGGGCGTTGTTGGTCAGAAGCATCGTCCCGCCTTCGCTCGGTCCCCACCACAGGCTGCGCCGGCCATACGAGATCTGCCAGTTTGCCAGATTCATGCCGACATAAGCGTCCAGCAGCTGAAAGCGGCTCGTCGCCGCAATCGGGAGCATCGGTGGATTCGGCGGCAAGCCATCAACCGCACTGATGAAACCGAGCGCGGCCGCCGGCAACGATGGAGCCGATGGAGCCGACTGGTACTCTCCCCGCGTGTAGATGACGAACGGCCCCGCGGTCGTCCATGCCGACACGCCCGCCACCGCGTTGAAACCTTGTTCGTAGGGCCGGCCATAGTCGTTGAGCAAGGTCTGACCGAAGTGCTGGTTATCGGTGAGCGGCTTTCCCGAGATTGCGACAGAACGGAAATAGACGGATTCCACTTGTGCGCTACGGTTTCGTTCGCCACTCATCAGGTCGGAATCGTGAGCGAACTCTTCCGACAGGGCAGTGTAGAGTTGTTGAACTTCTGGCAGACCGTCCGCGTCCGGATGTTCGTCATAGGCCTCGCCCAGAAGCCGAGCACACTCCAGGCGAGTCCAGGGACGAATTCCCAGGCTCGCGGTTTTCACATAACCCAAGGCCGCAAGTCGCTCCAGCGCCGGATATATCCAGCTATCCAGAGGAACGTACGGCGAACCCATGAACGAAGGTGTTCGCATTTTCTCGTCATTTACTCTTTCGCGCGGTGACTCAAATGTCGCGCCGCCGAGCTCTGCATCGTGATGTCTGCGGTAGATGTTTTGCGATATCAAATATCCCAGCACCCCTCCGATCAGGACATCCGAGGGAAAGTGCTGGCGCGCTCGAATTCTTGAGAAGCTCACCGCTGAGGCCATTCCATAGGCGAACAGGGAAGGTACCGTCCCGGGATATTCGTGTGCGATGACTCCGGCAATCGACCAGGCCGCGGCGGCGTGTTCGGAAGGGAACGACGTTCCTCCCTGAAAAAATGCGCCGCTCCCGCCGTTCTGATACGGACGCTCCCGCCCCAGCGAGTACTTGAGAGCCTCCACCGTCACCAGACTGTTTAGAGCCGCTTCACCTGCCAAAAACCCGGTCTCTTGCCAACGCTCTCTATGAGTGGGGAAGCTAAACAGATACATCCCGGCGCCCGCGCCGATCAGGCTTGCGACTCCATAGTCAGATACCGTCTTGTAGTGGCTGATGGTGCTGGAATTCTGCGGAAGCGATGCGCTGTATTGCCGGTCGGTGACAAACAATCCCGCGGCAACTCCTCCCAGCGGCACCAACCAAGTTGCGTCCTGCAGCCGAATATGGGACGGACTGGTCCAAATCTGCTTCTGGTCTTCAATGAAATCTTTGATGTGCCCGGTGAAATCGCGTCGCGTCGGTTCGCTTGCTGCTACATCCTGCACGCCAGGCAGTGCAAACTTGCCGGCCTCCGCCGGGGACGCCTCACCAGGCTTAGTGGCTGATGTGTCCATCGATTGGTTGTCGCTGCTCGTTTGCGATCGGGATTCCCGCGGTAGCAATAAGAAGGCCCCGGCGACCACAAAAACCGCAAGAAATCTCATGGTTGTCCGCAAACCTGCGACCCCGGGCCTAGGGATGTATGTACGCAACAGTAAGCGCTACGGAGGAGGCAACTTGGGCTGCCTGCATAATCACCGACCAATTCCGCGTAGCTAGTTTGGGCGCCTTTTCCGGCACTATGACCGAGTCGCCTGGCTTCAGCACGGAGTTCATGGGATCACCCAGCCAAAAACCAGAATTGTTCTTGGCCGAAAGCACGGAACCATCCGCCCGTAAGACAAAGAGGGCGTTCTTATCCGCGATCTGCGTCAATCCACCGGACTGGCTCAAATACCATTTCGCACTCTTGCCGGGCACATAGCTCACTGCAGTCGGATTGAAGACCTGTCCGCTGACCAATACGTAATTTGCCTTCTTGGGGATGATGAGTACATCTCCATCTCTTAGCGGTACATCCGCAGGAGTTTTTGCCAGGCTCTTAAGATTTGGCGGAATGTGGATCACCAATCGTCCGACGGGTGCAGTCGACTCGAGTTGTTGAAGCGCCGTGTCGGTCTGTGCGATCGCGGTTAGCTTTGCCTGCTTCTGATCGGCGTCGTTTTCCGGCAGGGCCTTCAATTGAAATCCTTCGGACTTAAGCCGGCCTATCAACTCCAGGTGGGATTTCATTTCCAGTTCCCGCACTTCCTGGCGAAGCAGCACCGCTCCATACGGGTATGCTTCGGGGGTGAAACCGTTGCAGCGTTTCAGCAGGGAACTCAGGCGCTCCCCGGGCTGTATCCCATAGGTGGCCGGATGCAGCACCTCTCCTCGTACAGTCACGGATGATCGAAGATCATTCCACTGCGGAACCTGTCGAATCGCCAGAACATCTCCATTGCGGAGCGGAACATCCTCATTTGCGTCTCCCCCGAGCGCAGCGGCGAGCTTAATGTCCAGGCGCTCATTGGAGCCGTTGCCAGCCGCGAACCGGGTAAGATCGGCGTCATCACCAAGTGCGCTTCGTTTCAGCCCTCCCGCCACCCGTACCAGATCCCCAACCCGCATGTTTGTGGTCAGGGGATACCGACCAGGCTTCGCGACCTCACCTTTGATATCAACGGATGGTACGTCTACCTTGGCCAGGGCGCGATGAATCAACAGACGATCGCGCGGTTGCATAATAATGTTCGCCACCGGGCTTCCGGCCAGCGCCTCACGCAAATCAACACTCAAAATCTTCAACTTCCCATCGGATTCGGAGCGGAACACCTGGGCCGAATCAATGGCTGCATCCGGCGTGATTCCCCCGGCGAGATAGATGGCATCGCGTAAGTGGGCCTGGCCAGACGTGCGGTAGGATCCTGGTTTGTGCACCTCGCCGCCTATCCAGACTTCCGGTGGCGACTCGAAGTTGTAGCGGCTAAAGACGCGCACCGTGTCCAGAGGCTTCAGTTCAGGCGCCATCGCTGGATTCGCCAGCGCGCTCGCGATATCGAAACTCTCGACCGTGGGATGAAAATCAGGGGCGTTCAGACGGATGATTTCCGCATAGTGCGGTGCTGGCTCAGGCAGAAGATCACCATACGATGTGATCAGGTCCGTTACTTTCATACCTTTTTTGTACGAATAACGGCCAGGACGCAATACGTGTCCCTGCAGGTAAATAGCATCCTCGTTGTAGGGAGCGATTGGGAAGATGTGTACTTGGTCGCCCTCCTGAACCTTAAAGGCTTGCAACTGTTTATTGACATCATCAGGGTCGCTATTCGAACCCAGATCCAACGTCAGCATGGTCCGTTTTTCATGCGCTTCCAGCCGTTGCACCTCAATGTGACGAAGTGCGGCTGCTGGCAGGATTCCGCCGGCGAGCTCCAGAACATCCGCCAGCGAACTTTCATCTAGCAATTCATACACTGCCGGGCGCCGCACCATTCCTTCCACCGTGGCCTGCGGGCCTACGGGTGGAACCAGCAGAGTATCCCCGTTTTCCAGCCGTTTCAGGTCGGAGCGGATACCGTGCAAAAGCAGGTCATAAGCGTCCACCTGTTCCACCAATTGCTTACCGCGGAAGTGACGGAGTGCTCTCAACGAACCTCGCGCAGTGACGCCTCCGGCGGCGAACAGCGCATTGAGCGGAGTGGAAAGCGAGCTAATGTCGTACGCTCCCGGTTCCGCGACCTCGCCCACAACATAGACGCGCACGGTTCGCAGCCGTGAAACAGAGACGTCCGCTGACACATCCCTGTATGCGGACCGCAGCGCGTGCTGTACTTCCAATTGAACCTCGGCAAGAGTCTTGCCGGTTACCTGGAGCGGGCTGGTATCGGGTAGCGCGACCCTGCCCTGTCGATCGACCAAGCGCACAAACCTCTGCGAGACGCTTCCCCAGAGATCAATGGATAAACTATCTCCCGGTCCCACCACGTAATCAGGACCAACGGGAAGGTCTCTCGGAATTACATCAAGATCATTATCACTATTGCGAAACACATCCAGGCCGAAGCGCTCCGTCGGTCGCTGCTTGACGGCTGCCTGCACGTACATGTCGTAAAGCGAGGGGACATCCGCGTAAGGATTTTTCGGACGCACGATCTTTACCGGGGACGCGTCCTCTGGACGTTCGATGATCCTGGGCCGCCTCCAATTCGAACGCATCGCCTTCATCGAGGTTTCGCTTTTAGCAGCTGCGAATTCTGGAGGCTGGACGTCGCTGGAAGTGGTACCGCTTCGCCCTGCCAGCAAATCGCTCAAAGCAGCAGGGGGCATTTGAGCACCGAGTTGAGATTCTCCGCTCAATCCGCCCAATCCGGATGCCATACCCATCAGCGATGAGGAAGACGAGTTATCGCCTTGGTCAAGTCCATCGGACGAAAGGCTTGTCCGCAGCGTACGAGGCGTCAAGCCCGGGGCAGTAATCTCTGGCGAGTACCGCGGGATTGTATCCGGAGCGGACTGTTCGATCTGGGGTTGGTCATTCTGTGGCGGGTTGGAACGACGGCTTCGCGAACCAGTCTTTTCACAATCGCCATCTTCCTGGTCTGAGTTACAGTCGCTGGTGCGATCCAGTTGCTGTTCCTGTTGTTGGTCGTTCTTCGGGGGCTGCAAGGCCGCGCTGTCTTCCTGCGCTTCAATCTGAACCAAGCGCCGCGCGCGTTCCTTTAACACAAGATCTTCCTCTTTGGCGAAGCTTGACTCCGGATTTGGCGCCGGCAGCAAGTATCCGTATCGCTGCACCAGGCGAGTTGCCACCGATCGGAAGGCCACATCGGAATCAAGGCGGTCGAAGATACCTTGGTCGGACAGTTGGGAATCATCAACAATCTGTCCGTTGTCGGCAGTTTCTTTCGCTACCCACCGTTTCAACTCCACTAGCAGTCCCGCATCCTTGAGCAGTACCGCCCGGATCTGAGCAGAGGACGCCGCCACACGGTTAAGGTTCCCTTGAGCAAGCTCCGATAGCCCCCCCGCCCTGGTACTGGTAGTCGTCTGGGAATCGCGCTGTGGGGGACGAACTTGCTCCCTGGTCTGCCCATAAACCAACGGGCAGAACAACAGCACCGCGATACAGCTAACCGTTTTCTTGTCGGAAACGAGTGCAGAGGAAATGCGCATGTTTTTAGCCCTCACGAATGCGGCGCGCGTGCCATGCCGCTCAGGCGGCCTCCAGGTCGGCCTCATCTACTTCCACCGCCACCGAGCGCTGGATTAAATCGATGGAGAAAACAATCCGGCAGCTGTCTTTCCTGCGAACCACAATTCCTTCAAGTCCTTGCATTGCTCCGCTGTGCACCCGTACCCGGCGTCCTTTGCTCAGATAAGGGTGGGGTTCGATCTGGCGGGCGTTCGACAATCGCTTTCTTAGGGTCTCAATTTGTTCTGCCGGAACTGGGGCAGGCTGCCCATTGAATGACACGAGATGTACTACGCCGGGTACTTCCAGCACTCGCAACTTCTCTTCCAGCGCCATCTGCACGAAGACGTATCCAGGAAACAAAGCAAGCTCCAATTCCTTGCGTCGGTCCTTCCATCGCCGCACCGAGCGGTAGACGGGAAGGAAGCAGGAGAAACTGCGCCGCTCGATTTGTTCTGCCACGCGCTTCTCATGCCGCGCGCAGGTATACAGGGCATACCAGTTTCCTTCCGTTTCCGCGGAGGCCAGCCTTTGTGGTGGTGAATCCAAGGTCATCTCCTGCAACCCATTCAGACCCTACCTACAGCTTCGCCCCCTCACTTACAGGCTTGCTGTGAGATAGCCGTTTTGTTTTCTAGTAGTTAAATAACTTCAGCCCCACTTGGGACCCTAAGCTTGCGCCAAACCAACCAAAGGAGCCTGCTGCCGCATTGCTTTCAAAATGCCTTCTTCCGAACTTTCCAACGACTTGCTCCGGATGTCGACGATGGCCCAGTAGAAGAGCGCGCGATTCTGCTCGGCGGCCAGCGCTATGATCTTCATCTCCGGATAGCGCCCCAACAGGAATCCGCATTGGGCGCGATATTTGTCCCGGTCATCCATCGCAAGAATGAGCACATCGGGGCGAGCTTGCGCGACGGCGTCAGCTAGATCGTTTTGTTTGCCAACCTCTCCGACTAACTCGATGTCGGGCTGGTCCGCGATGGTGGTGGTTATGAGTTCCCGCATCAAACGGGGCTGATTCGCGATGAGGACACGGATTCGCTTCATGGTGCTCCAATCGCCTTGACGATGGAGCAAGATACCGTCTGCGATCCAGAGTCACAAGATTCAAATCGGAGCTATAGCTGAAGTTGATCGCTCTTTCCGTACTGCCCGCCGAGATGTATAGCAGTACCGGGGTAGAACCTTTTAGTACTGGTTTCGTACTTATGCGTCAAACTCATCTCACCTTCGCGCCGCGATGCGAATCGAAAATTTCAATCGGCGACAGAGAATAAATAGACTTGCGTGGGCACGGATTTTCACGGCAGAGTGGAGTGGATTTCTGGACTGTTCATACTGATTCCCAATTTGAGACAAGCCACACCGCCGGCAACGTATTTTTTTTATTTGCTTGAAGAACTTTTGCCCGGACTGTATGTTTATACGTTCCAACCAACAGCTTGCGGTCTAGATTCAAAGGGTCCCAGTTCTTGAATTAACGGTGTTGTGTATGTGAGGCCGAGCCGCAAGTTTTTGTGCGCTTTGCCTTTCATCCAACTCAACTTTAAAACAAGGCTTGGCGCGCAGAGGGGGCGTGCCAGTGCTCTTCCGCCCGACTGTAGAAAGAGGCTTATGCGGAAGCTGGCTGAAGTTTTTCTCCTGGCAGAGAATCGACTGCTGCGTGAGGCGTTGATCCGGCTTCTTGGCAAGAGAAGTGAAGTGCGCCTGGTAGGGGCAAACTCCTACTCGCCCCAGGTGCACCATGAGATCATCGCTGCCCGTCCTCATATCCTGCTTGTGGATTCCAATGGCCTATTTTTTTCCGAGGCTACACTCATTTCTACCCTTCGCATTGCGATCAAGAATCTGCGGATTGTCATGGTGGATATGGACCCGGATGAAAACTTGTTCTTGCGCGCAATTCGGGCCGGCGTCGTCGGTTATGTATTGAAGGACGCGACCGCTTTGGAAGTGGCCTCCACTATCAGCGCCGTCGCAGGCGGAAAGGCGGTTTGTCCTCCATCCCTTTGCATGGCGTTGTTCCGTTGTATCGCCCAGCAAGTTCCCGTCGTTCCGACGATCGCTTGGGGTTCAGATCTGGGGCTCAGCCGAAGGGAACAGGAGATGGTGGAACTATTGCGCCTCCGCCTTACCAATAAGGAGATGGCTTCGCGCCTAGGTCTTTCGGAGCAGACCATCAAGAATCACGTTCATCACATCCTGCAGAAACTCGGAGCCCCAAACCGTTTCAGCATCGTGGAGCATTGCGAGAATCGGATGCGTCGAGAAGTCCCTTCCGTGCTAAGGGTGGACTAAACGCCTGGCGGCGAAGCGGCAACTCAACCCCCGGGCAACTCAACCCCGGGTTTCTCACTCCGTACTGGCGATAGGCGGCTCGTAAGCCTACGGACGGCCCGCTTAACGCGTTTAGCTTCCTTCTGCTATACTGTTTGTGACGCTTTTGTACGGTTTGCTCGTCACGCGGTGGTCCCACTTTCAGACCAGCTTCATCTCCGCCTTTCTTGCCCGCCGTTTTAGTTAGCGCCAATCTAAAACCCAAATGTGAGCGGCAAGGCAACTCTTGACGTGTGTCAGAGTGTGCGTGACAACCAGCCCCTCCAGAAAGAAATCAATTCGAATGACTACGTTTTCAGAACTGCCCCTCTCCCCTGCATTGCAGCGGAAGCTGGCGGCAGCTCAATTCACTAACCTCACACCCATCCAGGAACGTGCGATTCCCCCCGCTCTCGAAGGCCGCGACGTCATCGGCACCGCTCAAACGGGAACTGGCAAGACATTGGCGTTTCTTATTCCCCTGATTGAGACCCTGAGCCGGGAACCAGCCCGCAACACCATCACTCTGGTGTTGCTCCCCACTCGAGAGCTTGCTATGCAAGTTCATCAGCAATACGAGCAGCTGCGCACGAAAGCCCTGCCCAAAGCCGCGCTCATTATCGGCGGCGTCTCCGAGAAGGCGCAGATCCAGAGTCTTCGCGCGGGCTCACCATTAATCATTGCCACGCCCGGACGTTTGCAGGATCTGATGGACCGCAAGTTTGCCGACCTGCGGCACATCAAGATTCTGGTTCTGGACGAAGCGGATCGCATGTTGGACATGGGATTCCTGCCGGCAATCCAGCGGATTCTGTCGGTACTACCGCAACAGCGGCAGACTCTGTGTTTTTCAGCCACGCTGGAACAGTCCGTTGCTGGCCTGGTGAACGACTACATGCGGGAGCCCGTGCGGGTCGCTTTAGGCTCCATACGGAAGCCTGCCGAAAGCGTGCAACTCAAAGCCTATGAAGTTCGTCCAGGAGAAAAACTAGACGTGCTCCGGCGGTTGCTGTACGCCGAGCAAGGACAGACGCTCATCTTCACCCGTACGAAACGCGGGACTGAGCGCCTGGCGAAAGAACTGGTGCGCGACGGCTTCAGCGCGGCCATGATTCATGGCGATCGTTCGCAGTCACAACGCAACGGAGCGTTGAGCGGATTTCAGGAAGGCCGTTTCCAGGTCCTGGTAGCCACAGACATCGCTGCAAGGGGCCTCCATGTGGACGAGGTCGCGCACGTCATCAACTATGACGTTCCCAAGATGGCCGAAGACTTCATCCACCGCGTTGGCCGGACGGGGCGGGCGGGATATCAAGGACGAGCGTCGACGATCGCGGCTGGAGCCGAGGTTCTGGAGTTGCGTCAGATCGAACGCGCTCTTCAACTACGAATCGAACGCGAGCAGCTTGGCCCGGGCACGTCGGAGCCTCGAATCATTCAAAACACACTAGCATCGCGCACTTTGACCGCTTTGCCTGGAGAGGTCTTTGTATAAGGGGCCGCATCAATCGCTGGAGCAATTTATGTTCGGGCGACCTGACCTGCTCCAACTTCCACTCGCATTAACCAACAAGGCTAATCATTGGAAGGGTAGTGCCTACTCTGCAATGTGTAAATGCAGGAAGGGCAGGACAAGGAGCATTTTGCTATCCATATACACCACCCGGCGGATAGTTTCGGGATTTCTGTGGCTCGCTGTAAGCTCACGACTCAGATGGCGCACGCTTCGACAGAAGTGGCTTCGGAAGAGTCAGATTCTAACCGAATGAATAAGTAAGGAAAGAATTGAAGTTTTAGCCGCGATGTTCGGCAGCATGACATGCAGTGCACAACGTAATAAGGTTCAGTTCCGAATCGTCCCCAGAGTGGCTGCGAAACTGTTGATGGTGAACTTCAAGATTCGACATCGCTCCGCATGACTGACAGCGCCATCCATCGCGTCGTAGAATCTGCTGGCGCAGATTCTCGTAGGAAATGGGATCAAGGCGTAACCGCCCAGCGTTCGGGCGAATCCCGTTCATGATGCTTTCTCGCTGAGGTTCTCAAGAAAGGCCTGCTTTTGGTCCTCTGGCAGAAGCCTGAAGAATCGCGTCATCGAAAACAGCAGAGTCTCCGGATTTCCGTGGTCCAGATTTGCTCCCGCCAGGAAGTCGGCACAGATCATTTCCAGGCAGTAGCCTCGGGATTTGTCCGAGCCTAGCATGAAGGCTGCGGTTTCGATGGCCTGCTCAATCACCGGGATCTGGCTCTTGTACAGCTTGAAATAGACCAGTTCCGACGCCTCCGTTTCCTTCCCCGTCAGTTCCTTCTCCACCTCCCGCCGAAAGTCCTCGCGCGGCATTTGCCGGGCCTTGTGCACCCAGGGTGCACAATCGAAGTGCTGCCCGTCGCGCCGTGCCAGCTTGGCCAACTCCCGCCCCTTCGTCCAACCGATTTCCTTCAGTTCCTTCCGGACTTGCGGCGGCAGGTGTTCGTGGATTGACATCAGGTAGTACGCCTTCCTCCGGGATTCAGGAAACCTTCTCTCCAGAAACTCGTCAAACGACTTCAGATTCTCTAGCCTCCAGTACTGTCCCGAGCGTACCTCGCACAGATAGCGCCCCAGTTCCACGAACCTGGTGTCGCGCTCTGCCTCCTTCCGCTGTTCCCACGCCAGAATCTCGTCAATCTTGGTCAGCACAAATAGCGCGCGTTGACGATTGAGCTTCGGGGGCATCGGCGGATTCCTAGTAAGTAAGCTCGTCAAGCCAACCAAGGTCTTCTGCTCCTGGCCGCCGTACGAGGGCGGATGCGGCGAGATCCTGCCGTCCCAAACAAAACCCCACATAAGGACACGTGCTGCACGGATTCTGCGGGAACCGTACGCCGCTGTGGGGCAAGAATTGAGCGGATTCGATTCGGCGGACCGTGTCTTCAACCAGCTGCCCGAACTCCTGGCGCTGGTCTTCGGTGATAGTGGTGCGCAGGTATTGAACTTCCGCGAGCCGCTTGCGGACGAACACAACCTGCGCGACCTCGGAGATGCCTGTCATCCAGGAGTAGCAGACGAGTTGGGGATCGAGAGCCAGTAGGCCATCCGGTTGTTCAGGATAGCGACTGGAACTGGTCTTCCACTCCAGAAGGCAGCGCGTGCCATCCAGATGGCCAATGGCATCGATGTAGGCGACAAAGTCGTTCGTCCCCGAAAGGTGCTTGGTTACCCTGATCTGCAAGTTGCGGCGCGGCTGGTGGATTCGAATGCGGTCGTCTTGGCAAAAGCGGGTGAGGAGCAGGATGCCTTGCTCGAGCATCCGATCCCAGGTGTCGTTGCCTGAAAACTGCAAGCTCTGGTCCTTGCAGCCTGACCATTCGCGAAACAGGACATCTCCGGGATCTTCTCTGCGGAACAGCGCACCCAGCGCCTGCTCGAAGGCCCGCCCGAACAGCATTGCGGCCCGGTTGTCCTTCTGCTTCCAGCCATCAAGATAGCGATAGCGGTAGCGGCGCGGACAGGTCAGGTATTGGCTGATCTGGGTGTAGCTATAGTTCATCACGCAGCCTCTGGACCGCTCGCGCTCGCCGGCGAGACGACCGACAATTCTTCCCACTGGCTGGCCGGTGCGAAGCCGTCGAGGTTGAGCAGCGTTGTGCCGTTGAGAACGGTGTGGCTGATCTTGACCACACCGCGCAGTCCGATGAGATTCTTGTCGTCGACTTCGTCGTGGCCCAGTAAGTCGGCGTCGTAGCCGAAGTCGCGCAGGAACCAAGTCATCTTCCACAGAGCTTTCGGAGTGCAATAGACGCGTCCGGTGAAGGTCTTGCCTTCGAACTGCTTAGGCTCAAGGACAATGAAACGGAGGAGGTAAAAGGGCTTCTGCGCGTGCCAGCGATATTGGGCTCGCTGCACGCGGACGAGGAAAAGTCCGTCGGGGATCTCGCAGGCCGCTGATTGATCAGCCTGGTGTAAGCCTTGAAAGCGCCTCTTCATGCCACGCCTTCCCTTGCCGGCATGTAGCTGTTCAGCTGGCAGAGCAGGGCATTGCGATCCTTCTCGGCCCAGTCGGCAAGGTGCTGAACGAAGTTCTCGATCTGTTCGCGCGTGGCGTCACGCAAAGTTTTTACTCCGCAGAAGTCGGCAGCATAGGGCTTCACCAGATTCGGATCGAGTTCATGCTGGCGGATGAGCTGGCAGAGGCGATCGCGGACCGTGCCGCGGCCGTGGCCGTTTCCATTCGTGGAGGGTTGCGGAAGTTTTTTCGCGTCCGCCAGAGCCGGTTCCGCATGTCGAGCGAGCGACCCGATCTCCTCAACCGAGCAAATGCCGATTCCGTAGGCTTTCCGCAGGGCACGGTTGACGGCGCGGGTTTCGGCCACCCGCATCTCGGCGCCGCGGACGAGGAACGACACGTTGGAAGGATCGGCGTCGCCGTAACCGACAAAGCCGCAAGAGTTTTTGGACGGATACACCGTCGCTTTGAGGACGAACCGATGCACGGCTGAATCACTAAGAGAGTCGACAGCCTCAACGTGGATGCCACGGCACTTCTTGCGGCGCGCCAGCCCAATCAGGCCGGTGTGTGTGACGTACCAGTTGCTGTTCACGATCTGAAGATCTCCGTTGCTCAGCGAAAAACCAAATTCTCGCGTTAAGGCTTCCAACGAGACTTTGGTGCGCATCGCAAAAGCTCTCCCGAACGCCTTTCTTGCCCGGTTAATGTTTTCTCTGAATAGTTTTTGGCTAGCTTGATCAGTGAGACCTGATCCGTTGTTCTCAACATCTGACTGACGCATCGTGGCGCCTCCCTAGTTAAGTATAACATGTATAACATGTAATACACGCACAGGCAATATCGATTTGCATTGCTCAAAATTCGATCGCGAAGATATATTTCAGGGGTGGCAAGGACAGGTTTCTTGGTATTCAGAGTGGAGTCGGAGTTGAGGCGAGATATTCAGCGAATCGCCGATGAAGAACAGCGGACTATCACGCAAGTCTGTGAGATGCTGCTAAACGAAGGTGTTGAGGCCTACAAGAAGGAGGGCCCTAAGTTTATCCAGCGCTTGGTTGCCAAGCAGAAGGCCAAAGCCAAAGATTCCTGAAGTAGCGCAAGCCAGTCGGCCGTTAAAGTCTCGCACGGCGAGCATTTCGGCCATCTAGGCCAGCATGGCATGGTACCGTAGTGATCTTTCAGGTCGTCGTCCATAGTAATCTGTCCACTTTTCGCAGCTAGCTTCCGAATTAAGCCTGACCCGAGCACTCGGGAATTTAAAGTGAGACGGAAAACCATGTCAGAAAAGCGCTCCCGTGTCTCTCCCCGCAAAATCGCCGCAAACCGCCAAAACGCGGTGAAATCGACTGGTCCCAAGACGGCTCAAGGCAAAGCATACAGTCGAAACAACGCTCTTAAGCACGGACTCTTTGCCATGGATATTTTAGTTGGGGGACCTGCGCAGAACGAAAACGCACGGCAATATCAAGAACTCCTCGATCAACTGAAAAAGGATTACCAGCCCGTCGGTGCCGCAGAGAAATTGGAAGTCGCGCGAATCGCCGCTTGCTGGTGGAGGCTTGAGCGTGCCTGGAGGTTCGAAAACGCCCACATCGCTTGCGAACGCTGCCGGGTTGATGCGCGGTTGCGCGAGAGGCTCAACCCCAAACGGCCTGTGCAGGCACCTCTATCGGACGAGCTCGCTGTCATCGATTTACTGGAGAGAGCCGCGGCAGACCTCGGGGCTAATGGGAAGATTTCGGACGAGCTGAAACGGGAAATGACGACAGCCAATGCTAGATTCCAGGAGATATGGCCTCGCGTGGAGAAGCTAGCGGAAAAAGACCTCAGCGACTTCATGGATCAAAGGTCAACCGAGAACCAGCTCGCGCCGACGGATCCCGACGACGCCACAAGATTCCTTCTCAGCCGCATCCGGACTCGTATTTACTTGCTCGAGCACAGACTTGAATCGTACGCTGAAACTGCCAGGCAATACGTCTTCAACAGCGCGGTACTACCAAAGGAGGAAGATTTAGACAGACTCCTCCGCGTGGAGGCTACGGCCGAAAAAAATCTCAATCGAGCGATCGACCGGCTGGAGCGGCTGCAGCGGCGCCGCCTGGGAGAATCGGTTCCTCCTCCGGTCCGAGTTCTTTTGACGCGTTGAGCGAGGGTCCTCAGGAAAAGGTGGATTTTACAAAACGAAGCCAACAAACATTGCGTCATCAATGGGTTGAAAAATGAGCTGGGTTGCGTCCACATCATCCCGACCGATCAGTTCGGTAAGCGTCATTCGCACGACAGCCCCGACACTCCTCCTAACGGCGGCGGGAATGAAGTGGGGTCGGCACAGGTCGGAAAGGAGTAGCCATATGGCTTGTATGAAGTGGCAAAATGCCGCAAAGACAGAGTCTGGATGGGTTAAGCCGTGGGATCCGGGGGAAGCTATCCCAAGCTATCTCGGACTTGAGCCGCGATCTTCATCATGAATCAGGCGCAAGATGAAGGGCTGGCGCCGGACCAGGCGAGGGAAGTGGCCTACGAAGGCTTGCTCTGAAGCGTGAGACCGGATGAGAACTGATGCTGGTACTCGGCGGCTCTCCCAGGTTGGCGACCGACCGATTCGGGCGTTTCTACACTTGGGCGAGCTGCGGAAGAAGGTCAAAGTGCGGGTCACAGGCAAGCAGGATCAGGGCACGGACGGCTTTGCTGAGAAAGTGACGAAGAACTTCCGGCCGAAAGGAAAATCAAACAGATCGACCCAGGCATGCTCAAGGCTCGAATCATTCGAAACACGCTTGCATCTCGGACCTTGACTGCCTTGCCAGGAGAGGTTTTTGTGTAGAGGATTGCAGATCAGTCGCCGGGGCATTATGCTCCGGCGACTTCTAGCACATAGTAGAGTTAGCGCTTGAATGCGTTTTCGCCGTCAGAAATATCATCAACAGATCGCGGCTCGTCCCCGCCAAGGTTAAATAGAGCGGCCTGAGCTGCGGCGTGTTCATGCAACTCGGCCATCTCGTCGACACTGCCTGGAGTGGGCTTTTCCTGTTTCCGCTGGTTCCTGCGTTCGGCTTTGTCCCGTTGTTTCTGTTGCCGAGTTTGTTCTTTCTGGCGCTTCGTAAAAGTTGATCTGCCCCTTGGCATTTCGTCTCCCCCCTTTGGTCTGCTTTAATCGCTGGCGGTTGATCGCCAGCAGTTCGCCGGAATGTCCTCAGCGAATCAACTACCAGCGCGGCTCTCGCGGCTGGCGTGCATGTCCCTGGTAGTCGTCCCGCCCACGGCCGCCTCCGCCTCCACCGCCAAACCGCTGCCCGCCTCGCGGACGGTCGGTTTTGGGCTTGGCCTCGTTGATGGTCAACGTGCGCCCACCGAATTCGGTTCCATTCAAGGCGGCAATCGCTTTGTCGGCCTCGTTCGTCATCTCCACAAACGCAAACCCTCGTGAACGGCCGGTGTCGCGGTCGGTCACAATACTGACCTTCTCCACTGGACCGTGCGCCTCAAAGGCGGTTCGCAATTCTGACTCGGTTGTGCTGTGGGGCAAGTTACCAACGTAAAGGTTCTTCATTGCATTTCCTCTCTCAGTAGATCGTCCAGGGTTGCTGGTATTGAGGTTCGTTTCGATGATGGTCGCCCTTCAGAATCCCGTGCTGGAGCAGGCAGGTTACGCATTGCCTGCGTGCGGGCGACAGATGCGGAGCGTACTGCGGAAATCCGTAGCGAAGCCTCCATGATTCCCCAGCGCTGAGTCGGCACTTCTCGATCGTCTGCACGTCTCGCCTGTGCTCCCAGCATGGCGAATTGCTGATGACTCACCTCAATAGCAGAATCGTCGAAACCGTTCGGTGAATCCGCCAGGTACTCCGGTTTTCCAACCAGGAACGCCAATGCTTGCGGAGGTGTGACGCTGCGAACGTCTTCGCAAAATCGGTCGCGATGCCCACCTTGTTTTTCCACGTTCAACAGGACGAGGTCATACAACTGTGCTCTCCACCAGCAGCGCGCTTCCGGAATATCGGCGGCGCAGTCCACATCCATGCCGAGTTTCCTCATGACCTCAGCACGCAATTCGCGCTTCGTACGCGAACCGTCTACCAGGAGCACTCGTTTTCTCTTGAGAACAACTGGCACGGGTGCCGCAATGGGCGGTTCCGAGAGGATCGTGCTCATGCCGACACCGCCGTTGGCTTCGCGGTCTTTGCAGCCCCGGCAGCTTTAGCTTCTGTTTTTGTGCTCTGCAGCAGTTCAAGGGTTCGCTTCCGGCGAGCGATCTTCTGCTTGCGTTCCCGATGAAATCTGGACTTGTCGCCATTCCGTGCGGACATGATGAACTCCTGATGATTAGATAGGTTACTTACGGCCAAGATTGAACCAACTTGGGTGGAGCACATGCCGCGGGTCGCGAGCACCCGGCTTATACAGTGCGGGATTGTAAGGAGAACAGGAATGCCGTCACGCCTCTCGATTTCTCCAATGTCTCAATCGCGAAGGCGCAAAATTGTCCGCTGGCGTGTCTTCGAGGTTAAGCACTCTCAGTATACGCTATGGCGGAGAGACCTGGCCCGCCATGTGGATCATTCACTGTCGCGACGCACACAATTGCAATGCGCTGGGCTTCGATCGCCGCGAATCGCATTGCCAATTGTATTGCCCCGGCGTACCATGAAGTCAGCGTTAGATCGAATCGGTCGTGAGCAGCTCTCGCCTCAACAGCCAGTACCTGCCTTTCGTACCTCCGAATCTCTCCAGCGTAAATTGACTGAAAGGAAGTTTGTATCCACATGGCAGAACAAGGCACAGTGAAGTGGTTTAACGACGCCAAAGGCTATGGCTTTATTAGCCGTCAGAGTGGCGAAGACGTTTTTGTGCATTTCTCGGCAATCCAGGCGGGCGGTTTCAAGAGCCTTCAAGAGGGCCAAACCGTGCAATTCGACGTGACCAAAGGTCCGAAGGGCTGGCAAGCTGAAAACGTGCGGCCGCTCTAAGACCCGGCTCTTTGCGAAAGGGCGATTCTGCCAAGATCGCCTTTTTTACGTTTCGCTTCGTATTTCTTAACCTGGTCGTCGAAGAAGACAAGCGGCAAAACTAATTCGTGACTAATATTTTTGTCGGGAACCTCGATATCACGCTGACCGAGCAGCAACTGCGCGATCTGTTTGCCGCATACGGGGCGGTCGAAACCGTCACCCTCGTCATGGATCGGGATACCGGCGAACCTCGCCGTATGGCTTTCGTCGAGATGACGCAAGCGGCCGAAGCTCAGTCAGCGATTGCTGCTCTGGATGGAACGGCGCTCAATGGGCGTCCGATCAGGGTCAACGAAGCCCGCCCGAAGCTTGATCATGATCGCACCGACGATTCCCGCGGCAGAGATCATCGGCGCCATCGGATGTGAACGGCAAATTCGGCAAACTGCTGCTCAATTGTTTTACCGCAAGCTAGGAAATGGATTCTTTCTGACACGCGACGAAATCACGGGCTCTTACGCAATCATCCGGCATAACGTCCGCACCTACCGGTCGGCCGGGGTAGTGGCTGTCATCAGGGGCAAGCAGAATGCCGAGTCAGAACTAAAAAACTTCGAGGCCTCCCAGGGCTCCTCGGACCGGCACGAAGGCTGGCGCTACTTCATCGAA
>Ga0209166_10000189_pt1 | contig 79998 bp, 112 predicted proteins | sample Coa_R1_3_FD_187151 | JGI IMG/M metagenome (GOLD analysis project Ga0209166, IMG submission 187151) | Surface soil microbial communities from Centralia Pennsylvania, which are recovering from an underground coalmine fire - Coalmine... | ecosystem: Environmental > Terrestrial > Soil >...
GCTTGCCATGATTGGCTGGTGCTAGTGGAGTTTCATGTGCAGATAGGGAGAGAGCAACCACGCCAGTAGTAGTGATGATAGCCGCGCAGAAGGCGATGAGAGTTCTCTGGATGGGTCGCCAATCTCTGTGTCGTGGAGGTGGCGGTGGAGGTGGGATGTCGTATGGGTTGTCATTGTATACCACGCTATGATTCTTCCCTTCCATCCTCGTTTGTTCGTAATGTGAACACTACCTTCCTATCATAGCGTATGTTGTCTAGAGACTACGTGTTACTTACGCAGCGCATTGAGGAGGCAGTGGGTGCTGCCTCCCCACGTCTCAATCAGCCTTGTTGCTTTATTTGGACCATGCGTTGTGTAAGTTCCCAGAGAAGTGTTTCCATTTTCGTCAGGTTGTCGATCCCGGTGATGCCGCGAGTTGTACGCTTCTTTCCACGGTTTTTAAAATCACGGCGAGTCTGATTGCCCTCACGAAGATTTTCTTCCAACACGTTCATGACCGTAAAAGCGTCATCGGCGTAATCTTCTGGGCGATGAGGCGCGAGAAAATCTTGAGGCTTATAGAGATCAATCGCTCTTGTTTTGCCTGTCTGCTCATCCTCATCCTCATCAAATCGTCCTTTCATGCCCAGCTCTGAGAGGAGGAGTTGCTCTTGCCTCGTCAGTTCAACGGATTTCATTTCCTGGACGGTCTCCATCACCTGTTCAGATTGTTTGCCCAGAGCAAGGGTACTCTCTACGACTTCGCCAACGATGGTATCGCCACCTCTATGATAGACCTTGTAGGTATTGAGGATATCGCCTCGAATGAGTCCGTTGGTGCAGACGAGTCGGAAAATGCCGTCTCGTACGATGTAGCCAGAAGTTCCATCGTGTGAGTTCTCCAAAAGAATCTGATGACGTTCTGTCAACTCAACTCCCAGATGATCTCGATGGGTAAGCGTCACCAGATGTTTGGTATATTCAGCCTTCCCTTCAATTCTGGAGCCAGATTGCATGACTTTTGTCGGCACATATCCCGTTTCTCTCTCAACCACCTCAAGGATCTGGCTGGTCGGGATATACGTATATCGCTGTGATCTCGACTCATGCTTCTGTTCCGCGAAAACTGAGGGACAATATTTCAGAATTTCCTCACTCGAAAGTCCGTTTAAATTCAGTACTGATGATGCTTGTGCCATGATATAATCTCCTTTGAATACCAGGAACACAGGTTCTCAATGCTGCCCTGGTTCGTTTCACCTGCCGTCATGCTTCTGCTTGGCGGCTTTCTTTTCTACCTTTATTGTAACCGACACCAGTTACAATTGTCAAGCCATTTTGAGGCAATTTCTAGGGGGTTGCAGAAATTGATTGGTATCGGTTACAATGTGAGAAAGAGAAAACAGTAAGGAGAGGGATTATGCCTGTGCAGATTGATGGGAAAGAACTTTGGACGCCAAAGGAGGTATCCAAAGCATTTCATGTGCATGAAAGTAAACTGAGAAGGATGGCACAATTACACCTCATTCCATCCATTTCCGTGAATAAATCCATGAGACTTTATGATTATGAGGAACTCCGCCAGATCGATGATGAGATCTGGGATCAACATGTTCGAGGGGTAAAGAAGCCACAGGGGAATCATCGCTACTATTCACGTCTTCGGCGGAAAACAGAGGAGAAGGCTGTCTCATGAACCAGGCTGAACAACTTCAAGTCACGACAACCTATCAGGAGGCGTTTTCTGAGTGGTTTGGACGTTTCTACCAAGAATGGCAGCGACAACGTGAAACATCTCTTGCAGACCCTGGAGATCCACACGCCTTTGTGGCGCAACTGCGTGAGTACTATCAACAAGAATTGGAGCCAGAGCAGGCGTTTCTAGAGTGGAGACAATCGATGATGGAATGGGAAGGATAGGTTATCTCTCTCATTGCGTCAACCCAAGCAGATGTTTGAGTGCTTGGGACGCGACCAGAATGGCTGTACTCCCGGTGAGACACTCCTCAATGACCTTTTCTGGGTTCTTCGCCTGACCGATCTGTAATGCTTGAATGGCGGCCCGTATCTGTGTAGATCGCTCCTCGATGAGGGTGAACTGCTCATTCAGGTCCTGTTGCTGTTCTTCTGTGAATTTCACTTCTTCTCCTGTTCTTCTAACTTCTGTGGAAACACCACCCGAAACGCGATTGAGAGAGGATCACCATCTTTCTTCCGATCGGGTGTAACTGGACTCGGTTTAGTAGGAAACACAAAGAACCGTTGCTCTCCCTCGGTCCAGATAACCAGATCCATTTCAACACGTGAAATGGTCTTGGCAAGCGACCCCTGCATCTCCCAATACATGAGGTGTGTCTCGTGGTCACAACCTTTGAGCCACTCAGGTTCCTCTAGCTCGTTGTACTGCTTCATCACACAGACACTCCATGCTTGTCCGTCGTGCGCGTAGGAAAGATCTGCAGGAATCTCTAGAGGCTGGATATATTGGATAAACCACCGCATGGAGCGCTTCTCAAGGGAGGCGGAGCCTATCTGCTTCTTGGTGATGAGTGTCATGCTTCCCTGTCCACTACACTTTCCAGTCAATGCGTACCCCTGACTTCATCCACTTCATGAACTCCTGTGGCGTCTTGCAGAGGGTTGGTGCGACCAGTCCATTCTCAGGATAGGACAGCAAGTGGAACTGGACTAGACTTGCCTGTGCTGGAAGATCAGTGAGCCACATGCGTAGATCCTGCTCGTGCTGAGTGTTCAGGAAATGTTTGAGCATCAGTAACTGATGCTCAAGGCACATATGATACACACTGTGAATAGTGAAGATGTCCTGCATCTGCTCTTTCATCGTGTTCTGCCAGATTATCTCTTCCAGTGCCTTGAGATTGACCACACCATGACTCTTCCTGATAGCCTCTTCGATGACGTTTTTATCTTCATATTCATCGATGGCAAACTTGGCAATACGCTGGCACTTTCCCTGTCTCGCTTCGCATTTCTGAAGTGGATCAGTATTGTGTTTGATCCAGGCAAGGATAAGTGGGAGGTCTTCAGCATCAGGAATAGGTTGTTTTGCATGGTTGCTGGTGGTCATCACTCTCTCTCCTACATGATCTATCTTCTCTAGACGAGCGTATTATTATTCATGGTATGAGTAAAGTCAATGTCCTATTTTATTGAAGAGGTTTTTCATGTATATTTTGGTAATCGATGATGACCCGTTGAACTGCGAACTCGTCAAATTTCTGTTGTTGAAAGAACGCTACGAAGTCGAAGTAGTGGACAACCCGCGTGGTGCCATTCATCTCATCGAGAAACGTCTTCCTGACCTCTTGTTGCTGGATATCCGCATGCCAGGCATGGATGGCTTTGCACTGACGGAGCACCTGGAAAAGACCGGGTACCGTATTCCCAGGGTCTATCTTACGGCTTGCTCAACTGAGGAGGACCGCCTCCGGGGCTACAAACTGGGAGCTGAAGACTATATTTGCAAGCCGTATTCTCCCGCCGAACTCCTGGAACGTGTCAAGGTCGTGGCACGCCATCAGCGAGGAGTCCGGCCAGCACAGCATCTGCGTGTTGGACCAATAGAACTGATCCCTGAAGAACTGCATCTGCTCATAGCGGGGCAATCTGGTCCTCTCCCACTCACTCCCACTGAAGCACGTTTGCTTGCTATCCTGATGAGTCATGAAGGGATCGTGGTTCAGCGTGGCGAGTTTATTGCCACCATCTGGAATGACTCCGAAGACATGGGAAGCAACATTCTTGATGTGTTTATTAAGCGGTTACGTGGGAAATTGCGTATTCCTGGGAAGATGCTCCCTAGTATTCTGACGGTGCGTGGGGTAGGATATAAGCTGGTGAATGTGAATTAAGCAGAGAGATGGAGAAGTGCTATGGTTGATCTGCAACGAAAACGTGTCACGGCTTCCTTTACCTTTGAAGTGAGAGTAGATGATACCAAGATCCACTCTTCAGGCAATGACGAAGAGGTGAAGCAACTTGACCTGGCACTTCTCCGCCAGTTCTTGGAGTCTGATCCAGAACGGGTGCGAATACTCCTTGCCGACATGATCTCATTGCAGTTGGGTGGGATGTACGATGATGAGACCAGGAAGTATCTCGTCAAAGGCGTACCCGATGGCGATACCTTTATGAAATACCTCTTTTACGATGCTATTGAGCAGCTACCAGAGCCATTTTTGACTGATTGGCGAGAGATACGCGATGATCCTGCCATTGACCTTTCCCAATGTGTAGAAGGTATTCTGGCGTGTTTTGAAGTCACGTTGGTGAGTGGAAGCCTGGAGCAGGACTCGAACCTGCGACCACCGCACGATGTGAGATGAGTCGATGACCCAGTGCTCACGGCGGTGCTCTGCCACTGAGCTACCCAGACGTGTTGCTGCTTTCATCCTCAATGTCAAACAAGCTCAGTTTCTTCCTCAGGTAATCGAGCGTAGCCTCTTCTTTTGTTCTTCCTTGCCCACGGAATGGACTGATAAATAGGTCAGTGGCAACAAATAGTTTCTCCCATTGCCTGAATGTCAGTACCAGTTCTACATGCGTATCCCCGCACCGGAAAAGTATGTGGTCATTCCATTCATCTCGATACTCATCATCTACTATTTCGCTCAAATAGCTTTCTCGCTGTTCTGCCTTGTTCATAACGTCTTATCTAAGGCTTGGTTGCTATCCATTCCAATGTGTTTATCGCTGGTTCATAGTAGGGCGATGTTTTAGGGATGAATACCTCTCTCCCTTTCAGAATAAGGAGAAGCCCTTTCCCCTTCCTGGAGGTGTAGCAGATGTCCTCTAGCGCAATACGCTCTTCTCCCAGGTCAATAGCTAGATGTTTTTCTATGACGGAATCCACTTGTTCATGTATGTCCATTATTTACCTTCCTTTTCAATCAACCACTCATATAATGCTCTTCCATCATCAGCATCGCCATCCTCCATCTCACCAGATGCTACCCCAGATGGGAGTACACGTACATAATCTATGCTGTCCATATCCACAAATACCGTCAACTTCTTCTTGCCATTCCACCACTCCATGACCACCTCATCACGCTCAGTAACTGGCATCAGTGGTGGTGTCCAGACCCATTGCTGTTGCTTCACATATCTATATAACGGCAAAATCCAGGCTAGAGCCTTTGCCAGCGACCTATGGACATTCATCTCAACGTGGTAACTGACGATAGGATGCTGCCCGTCTGTACTCTCAGCAATGGTGATAACACACGGATGCATCGCACGCCACGCCTTTTCTTGTTGCTTCCTTGCTTCCTCGTAGATACGCAACGCTTCATCTAATTCGGGATGCTGCCTGCGCAGCTCGTCCACTGCATCAAAGATGGATACGGTTGTGCCATCTAATGGTTTGTTCATCAGTCCTCCAGGCAATCGATATCGATATAGGTGTGTATGGTTACAATAGCCTCTTTCATCGCGTCTGTCCATGTAATATGAAATGCCTGTCCACACAAGCATAAGATAATGGGATATAGTTGTATGAGTGACTGCCTGTTTTTCGAGAGCATATGGCGGCATTTAGGACAGACAATCCGTACCTCATGGATGGTCCACGACTCCACACTATCACCATGCTGAAGATCTTGCATCGCTTCCTGCTCTTCCAGGAGGTGCCCAGGATGCAGGTCAAAGCACTTCGCCAGCAGAGTGAGGGTTCGTAGAGATGGTTGAGCACGTCCGTGTTCCAGATCAGAGAGATAGGAAACGGAGAGCGCCGTCTTTTCAGCCATCTGTGCAAGCGTCATTTTGCGCAGCTTTCGGAGTTCTCGCAGTTTCTTCATTCACTATCTTCTTTCCACACTCGTCACACGTCGCCCATATCGCCACTGTCTCGATGCCTACCAACCTGATCCACCGCTCTCTCTTGCTTTCATATGTCCAGTCATATCCTTGCCACTCCCTCGTCTGAAGAACAACATCATGGATATAGGCCGTAGGAAAAGGGTAGCATTCTGGATGGAAGACAGCAAAAGCTGAGAACGACATGCTCAGCGTCTTGTGTGCTGTACTAATGGCTGTTTGGGTCATCGGGCCTCAAGATCTGAGGATCATATACATCCTTGATCCACTTACTTTTTCCTAGTCCTTCCTGCAATGGCTTTCTTTGCATAGCCCTCCCAACATAGGTACTTCGCAACTTTTTGTGATCGTCCCTGAAATAGGCAAACCAGACACTCAATGCACCTCTTTTCCTCTTCTGATACGTAATAGTTCGGTCAGATGGGACCTTTCCGCTGTATAATATGATGGCTACTGTTTCTTCGATGTCTCTCAACTCTATCTCTAGAGCCTCCAGAAAGAGTTGTATGCTTTCTTCAAAGATGCGTTGACGTTCTCCAAAGAACCTCGCCTCTCGTGCCATCTTCGTGGCAACTTCACGCAGATGTTTTCTCTCGATAAAATAGGACTTCAACTCTATGAGCATGGATGAGGTGCCCTTTGCCAAACTTCCAATATAGGCGTCGGGTAGATGTTCAATACTTGTGCTAATGGCTACCTGATCCACGGCGGTGGCGTCGTCTCCTGCTCTACGAACGTTTTCCAATCCACTGGTTCCTCCCTGTACTCTGGGAGATAACTTAATCCATTGTTGAGATGGCTCTGCGCATCAGCAAGATGTCTGCTAATATCCTCCCACAAAGCCTTATCGTAGCTCTCTCCCACAAGAAGGGTGAGCAACTTATCCATAGCGTCCTGATTGTCTTTGAGCGCCCAGAGGATACGGCGTCGAATGTGCTGCTCTTCTTCTTTGAGGCTACGCTCAGCAATAACGCTAGACATCTTGTCTCCTCTCTCCTATGGTGTCATGAACGATGAAGTCCCGATGATGCTCCATCTCTCCGTATGGTGATGAAACTTTGGCTGTCACCCGATGTTTCCCTGCTTGAAAGATGATATTGCAGGTACAAGCAACACCGAGTCGCTGCTCACACTCAGAAAGAGCGTGTGATGGACTCGATCCAACGCTGAGTGAATGTTCCTCTTCTGCAAGTACCTTCCCGTCCTTTTCACGCGTTACCGTCAGAAAGAACGTGAAGCGTTTCCCCCAGTCTTCGTCACGATGTCCTTTATACTGGTCTCCAATCGCTTGGTCTATATATTCTTCCAGGTCGGCAATCCGCAAGTCAATCAACGCATTCATCTCCTTGCTCTTTGCCTCCAACCGCTGATCCACCTCCTGCCTCTGTTGGATTAGCACGAGAGAGATGATAAGCGCCAGGAGAGTGACGCAGATCCCGAAGGCACTCTCCGTGAAGACCAGCAAGTCTATGGTGTGCTCAGGGAGTCTCCCATAGTACAGGAGGCCTGCGCCAACAAAGACACCGAGGCATCCTGCAATGCTGGCGGTTAGCGCCACACTTCTTTGCTGTTGTCTCATGGCGACTCATAGCCATGTGCCAGTGTTGTCCCTGCTCCCTCGATATTGTTGATGATGACTCCATCGTCCAGGTTGATCTCGCCCTTGATGGTAAACCCGTAGATACATCCTATTCTCACTTGAGTTAGGATGATATCAATTTGATGTGTCGAAATAGGCTTGCTCAAGGTGAAGAGAATGGCTTTCTCCTCATAAGGCACTGAGAAGGGTGCAGCCATATTCCACATCAGATGCTTCTTCTCCGAGGTACTCACCGTATACCCTATCCCTTCTTCGGTGAGTGACTCTCCTATATGGTGTATTGTGCTTTCTTCCCATGCTGGGTGAACGTACACTGTCAGCAGCGTCTTCGGCATAGATGTTCTCTTTCTAGAGTATTCACAATGTGAGCACATTATACCAGTACTCATCTATGTGCTACTTGCTTGTTGAGAGGACAAAGCAAAGGATGAGGTAATGTGTTTGTGAGACATTACCTCATCCGTATTACAAATCTTCCCCCAGGTGCCTGATGCCAGATCTTTTTGTTACCCATTTGTCTGTTCTCTCCCTGGATCAGGATATGCCCTCCGAGCCTCTTCTACCGCCTCCTGATGCGCCTTCTCAGCCTCCTGCCTCGTCTCAACCCTCACTTGCCCCATTAGTCTCCCATCCACAAACATCGCCGTCTCATACATACACCGCAACACAGGCGCACTGGTCCCGAAGAATTTGGTGCTGATCTCAATCAACTGATCCTGTTCCGTTCTCCATTCATCCCATGCTACTCGTATACGGTCAGCATGCGCTTCAGAAAACGCTAACCAGTCCTCTAGTCCACCAAGAGGATACGGTGTCCCTTGCGCGTCTACGCCGTAGTACTCTATACCTTGCGGATCTCCACTCATTCCCCTCTTTCCCTCGCTTCCATCTCTTTCTTCAAGTACTCTGCATAATTGCTATCCGATATCATGCTTACCTCCTGCACTGCTATCTTCGTTGGTTTCCCATCACTATCGCGTTCCTGCACGGTATATGCTAATGCAAACACAGCATCAGGTGGGATCTCCACGCCATCTGCCAGCGTCAACACACCGATGATATCCGTTTTATCAAACTCCCTAGTCACTTGTATTTTCATACTTCCCTCTTCTCTCTTGACCTCTGCCACTTTGTTTGCCGTCATTCTACAGTATTCACGATACGAATGGAACATCCCCACTTCTCATCTGCTTGCTCTCAGATTCTTCATAGTGCGAATGATCCGTGCTATACTGATATTACGCTCTGGTGGAGAGCGCTAGAAGAGTTTCTTCGCGGGTGTTGGTGAGGCGGTAAATACATGATGTGACAACGGACATCCTTGACGAAAGCAGTCAGGCGATGTCTTTTTTGTTGTCTGAAAAGCGTATGGTGGAGCGTGTGGAGCGGAAACAATGACACTATCATCGGTTAGTACATCTTTAGCATTTCATGAAGTTGCTAATCTTTTTCCTCTTATTGAAGGTCAGGAGTTCGATGATCTTGTAAAAGACATCACGGAGAATGGTCTCAAACAACCCATATGGGTCTATCAGAACAAAATTATTGATGGACGCAATCGTTATAGGGCCTGCAACATGGCTGGCGTGGAACCTCGTTTTCAAGAATGGGACGAACAAGGATCGCTGGTGGCTTTTGTTATTAGTCTGAATGTCAAGCGCAGGCACCTCACGAGTAGTCAATTAGGCGTCATTGCATTGGGGGTTGAGCGCCAATTGGCTGAAGAGGCAACGGTAAGACATGCATTAAATGGAGGCGATAAAGTAAGTGCATTTGCTCCAGCGGCGGGTCAAAATTTTGACCCGAAGACCTCTGCTAAGTCTGCTCACCTTGCTGCAGATCTTCTAGGAACTAACCACGATTATGTGAGTGCAGCTAAACGAATAGAGAGAGAGGCACCTGAACTTCTTTCCCATATCACCGAAGGGACTCTCACCATTCCTGACGCTAGGGCGATTGCTTCTCTCCCTCAAGAGCGGAGAACAAAGGTGGTGACGAAAGCCGTCCAGAAGAGGGAAGAGGAAGGGAAAAGGGTCAGTCGTGCTGTCAAGGATGCCATCTCTGAAGAAGAGGTCGAGATCAGGAAAATACGGATGGAAGAGGAGGCAAAACAGGTCATTCTCCCTCAGTCTCTCCGATTATTGCATACCGACTTTCGTTCTTCCGGTCATGGAACCGTCTCCGATGCTTCTGTTGACCTGCTCTTTACTGACCCTCCCTATCATGGAGAACATCTCCACCTCTGGTCTGACCTTGCCTCTTTTGCTGCACGTGTCCTCAAGCCAGGTGGTGTCCTGCTAGCGTATAGCGGGCAGGTTTTCTTACCTGACGTTCTTAATCGCCTCATGGAACACCTTGATTATTGCTGGTTGCTCGGTATTCAGCATACAGGTGGACATATTCAGATATGGAAACATACCCTCTGGAATGATTGGAAGCCTCTTGTGATGTTCAGTAAAGGGATTCCCACCAATCATGAATGGTTTATGGACCTCTACCGAGGGGACAAAGGAGACAAGGATGCACACGAATGGTCGCAGGGTGAGGGTGAAGCTGCCTATTTTATTGAGAAATTGACGAAACCTGGACAGTTCGTGCTTGATCCCATGTGCGGATCAGGCACCATTTTACGTGCTGCTCAGAAACTAGGGAGGCATTCTCTCGGAATGGAAGTAGACGAGGATCGGTACACCGTGGCGTTGGCCAGCATGAAAGAGATGATGAGTGCTTAATATGGCTGGAACAACCCCTCGCCGTGACGGTGGTGATACTCCTGGTGGTGATTGGATACGCAGACAACCAGAACTCAGCTCAAATCGTGGCTATGACCTGGAAGATATCGACTATGTTCACACGCGCATGTACTATTGGCACCAATATTTACATGGTGAACTGATGATTATCGAGGAGAAGCAGTTCAATAGGGATGCAACCAAGGCGCAGAAGGATACCTTTGGGATTGTGAATCAGGCATTGACGAATTCCTTTGCCGATCCTAAGTTTCGGGTCAAGCGGAAGTTTCCAGGACGGACGAATACCTATACCTACTTCGGCTATCACCTTGTCCAATACGAAAAGACTTCACCTCTTGATGGCGAGATTCGTATCGATTATACAGTAGTCACACCACAGGAGTACTTGTTGTTCCTTCAGTTTGATAGGGCCTTCCTGGCAGAGCGACTTCACTTTGACCCATTGACGGTCCCTATCCATGAACAATTTCATCTGGACCGTTTAAAACGCAAGTCACGCAAAAGCGTCTATCCTGTCGTCCCTACCCTGTTTGACCCAACACACCAGCAGTCTCTCTGGGAGCTACCAGGATAACCGCAGTGGGAGTCGTGACCGCTTCTCTCACCTTCCCACGACTCCCACCTCTTCCCTCGCCTCCACATACCCCCTCGCCTGGTCCTGCCCACTGTCTCTTTTCATGTTGGATTTTTGCCATATCTCTTTGTATAAATCTCTGCTATATGGGTGAGAGTTTGACCGCATACAAAAATGGCAATAATGATACAAAGGGCAGAAATAAGTCCTGCAATCCAAGAACTATTTGTCACGATTGCCCCTATGCCAATAATTGCCGTTATGAGTCCAGCATACTGGAGAAATAGAAATGTTTTGCCTTTTGCTTGAGGGTCAACTTTATATGCTTGTATCTCGTACATAATAAGCGTGTAGCCTCCCAGACAAGGAAGGGCTATGGCAAATGAGGCGAGGGAAATGAACTGCCATATTGTAAGGTTACTCATTCCCAGTAGTGTTGGTAAAGTGATAATAATAAGCGAGGAGAGTATCCCACTTATTTTTGCTGGTAATTCCAGCATAATCTCTCCTGGTTGTTTCTGTTCCATAGTTTCCTTTTCAATCGTTTTCACTTCTTTGTCCTCTTCTATTGATATGACTCACACCACAATTTTGCAGCAGGGATCACCATACCCTTTGACTTCCAGGGTTTACGGGTTACTGATGCTAACGAAGTGATATCAACTTCCTTGAAGAAATACGGTGTTCTATATCTTTTAGCGTAGCGATGGTACCCGCCAGCATAACACGCTTCTCCATCGCTGTCATACCAGGATGACTCTTCTACATATATTCTGTGCTCATCAAAGCGCACTGGCTGTAATGTTTCACCTTCTACCCAATAATACATCTTTCCAAAGTACATAGCGTGCAAGTACTTCTCCCATTGCAGAGGGCTGTACTTCTTGGTGTTATATTCCAGCGTCAAGGGACACGGTGAAGTCCATAAGAGAGCGATCCCCTTGTTCGTATAGGCTCGCGTCCTTCTCTCAATGGTATCTAATGATAAAGTGCTCACCTGTACCTCAATGGCAATAGGAATGTTTCTCAGATAAAAGCTAATATCTGGACGGACATCACCTAAAGGTCGCTCTAGTTGCAATTTGGTGATATCAGGATGATGCTGTAACGTCTCATAGATGCCTTGCTTTGCCTCTCTGTGCTTTTCACTTTCCCCTTCACCATAAACACAATTCGACGGAGGGATGTGGGAGAAATGGTGGATCTTTACTCTCCCCTTCTTGACCAATACACCGCTTTTACACATAGGACAGGTAAACGGACTATCTTCTTTTATTACTTGGGACGCTAGAACGTCACCGCCTTGGTTGCGAGCACTTAACATAAGGTACTGTCCTTCTACATCAGTATATGCCACTATGACGACGCCTATCATACATCATTCGCACTGCGAAGAGAACTCGCTATCCCACAGTTACCATCACTGCCTGCTCAACTGCCTTGTGCCATCTCAACCACCCCTAACTCCTCCCTCAGTAGGTTAAGATAACAACGAGCAGGATCAAGCCCGCTGCCCTTTTTAATGCGCACGTAGAACAGGCTCTTGTAGAGCGTATCCGCATCTCTCCCAGCCTGCTCATAGATCCCACACAACTCTCGCTCAATCGCCTCATCACTCATGCTGGTATTCCACTTCGCTCTAAATTGCATCACCTGCTCAACGATCATCTCAAACGTCACTGGCGGTCCTTCTGCATCGGCAGGATATTGACTTTCAGTTGCTATAGGCTTCATTGTTCTATATGCAGTCATCTCTCTGGGTGAGTTGCCCTGAGCCTGCTGTGCGTTGAACCTGGCACTAGCCATCCGTGTTGCATAGTGTTTGCAATAGGCTTTGAGTGTCAACTTCTTTGGGTCTCTCCACCAATAGGTGCCATTCTTCTCGCGCTCATTCCAGAAGTCGGTAAACGCCAGCCTCATCGCTTCTGATGAAGTATCCTGCTCATCAAGCAGTTGTACGATGGTGGCGTACAACTCGCTATCAACCTCAACCTTGTGTGTGCTTAGTTTGGGATTGGCAAACATTTCTCGCGTCAACTTCTCAAAGCCTGAGCAGAATGCTTCTACCTGCTCTAGTTGGTCTTCTTTGGCTGGCTCCGGGTTCCCTCCCTTCTCGGAAATAGTCTTTTCTTGAAGAAGTGGAGGAGAGATCTGTCTTGCAGTCTCTTTTCGTTTTTGATTGGCGCTCTCCTCCTCTTTTTTAGATGGTTCTATGTCATGATTCTTAGGGGATTCTATGTTGCGTTTACTTGAGGATGGTACGCGTCCCTCTGTAAACGCTACCGATTGATTTGTAATCGGATAGCGTTTACTTGTAAACTGGTCAGATTGATTTGTATATGGGTCTGTTTGTGAGTGCTTCATATCTACTTGGGGATGCTTTTGATGGGGTTCTCGCTCAGGGAGGAGCTTTATTCTGCGGTTGAGTTCCTGGTAATTCAGTCGATACTTAAAGGAGTCTCTACCATACATTTTGTACGGTTCTTTGGAAATAAGTCCCTCACCTATCAGCTCGTCAAGACTATCTATGATGACGTTGCGTCCAAACATTCCATACATGGCATTGATCCACTGGGGATAACTCATGAAGATAGCTAGATCCTCACCCCTGCCACGCTTGTCATTCGTCCAGCTTTCGAGGATAGCAAGAATAAATGCTTTGCAGTAGGCAGATGCCTTATTCTTTGACTTGCCTGCTGGTACTTTTTTGTACGTACAGTTGCAACAAATAATGAGATACTCTTCTCGAAATTCAACGTAGAAGTAGCTGCCACGATGCTCTACAATGCTATTATTACTCACTTACTCACCTCGTCATATATCGATAAAAGTGAGAATACTCTTGACGATAGGTAAGTGGGTATGCTACTCTGCTGGTAGCATACTTCAACCTTTTAAGAGGGCTGGTTCCTATCCGTCGAAAGTTGGGAATCAGCTTTCTCGCTTTTATACACTTCTTCTAACTTCAACAAAAAACGCGCAGGGTTGCTCCATCCTTCCCGGCTTTCCAACCCATATCGATGCAACTCTACGCGTTTGTTCATACTGCGAATTGTTCTCCTCATCATACGGAGATTCCACTCCGCTGTCTAGTGGTTATGCCAGTATGCTCTCCTGTTGCTCTAAGTCGTGAATGTGGGAACAGTATCCACAGACCTTCGCCTCGTAGCATGAGCACCTATACTGCTGCTCTTTGTTTGACCACATTTGAATGTAGCTCCACCCTGGAAACTTCTGCGCAGTTGCCAAGTGGACCATAACACTTCCCTGCAGGCGGATCTCTACATTGCGGATATGTTCTCCAGTAAGCGCGTAGAAATAGGCTGCAGGAAGGATAACGCCATATGGGAATGGCAACGAGATGCTATTCCCAGTAAGGATCTGGTGATGGACCAGCAGAACTCGTTGCGAGCTAACTGGGACCCGACCAAGAAAGGTATCCATATCTCCTCCCTAGAATCCGTCAGGTGAGAACTCATCAACATACGTGGCGCGTTGATGTGCTTCTTGCTCAAGTGGTGTGAGCGCATTCCATGAGAGCATGAGGAATATGCCATTGCGATAGGTAGGGAACAGCAGCGAGTCCTCAATGTGCTGTTGGAGGTCTCTGTCAATAATGCGCTCAAGGGAGGTCGTTTGGTTGGCTGGTAGTTGCGTGGTTGAAATGGACATGGTAGAATCCTTTCGAGGTGTTGCCTCTGGCCTAGTAAACGAGGGGCTTCACCAAATGCTAGAGCGCTTGTCTTCAAAGGCAGGCGCTTTCTTTTACCTGCCTATATTATACTCTAAGTTGTCATGAGTTGTCAATGTTAGGTCTATGTTTGACAAAACTTATAATAACTCTGTATAATGTGTCTAATGGCTAACACTAAACTGTCACCACGGGAGGGATACATGAAGAGAGAGTTTCTCAATATTAAGCAGGTACAAGAACTTCTTGGTATTAGTGAACGTACGGCGTTTCGCTATATCAGGGGTGGAGAGTTAAAAGGTTTCAAGGCTGGCCGCGAGTGGAGGTTTGAACCGTCTGATATTGATGCGTTTATTCAAAAGCGGCGTGAGCAGGCTGAAGCAGATTTGAAGGACAAGAATGTGGCGTAGCCCCGCGTGCGTCTCAGTGCATCCCGACAACGCAAGGAAGACGCACGCGACAAAGCTCTCTCTACAGTATACCGAATAATAGAATTGTACACAAGAAGGGATAGACTTGGTACCCTAAAGGAGAGAGGGAGCATGAAAGCTGTACTGAGAAAAGAGGACACGCCAAGAGGGAGATGGAGTCTGATGGGAGGCAAGATCAAAATGAGTGCCTTCAATTTCACTCCTGATGCTTTTGAACAAGAGCGAATACAGAAAGCTACGCGGGGCGATTGGGATGCCATGATCGATCTCGCCTATCGAGATATCCTCTATGATGCGTTGAGAGAGGCGTGGGTACGCGTACCTGAAGAGGACTTTGATCGGAGGCGTAGTGGAGTATGAGTGGGTCAGATTCGCACATTGGAGATAATATTCTGGCGTGGTTTTATCCGAACAAAGAAAGCGTGTATCGTATGGACCTGCGAACAGAGGACGGATGGACTGAGGGAGTGCCATTGACCATGAGCAGGAAACTCGCCTTTGCCACATTCGACTTCTTAACACAGACCTGGGTACAAGAAGTCGTGATGTATCGGGATGACAAAGAAATCAAACGACACGAGCAGGCAAAGGAGGAAATACATGCAAGTGACAATAGTTGACCATTTGTCAGGATGGAGTGACCCATCTGAAATTATGGTGATGGATATGGAGGTCATCCCACGTGAGGGCGAGTATATTCGTCTCACGCTCGGAGAGATACTCGCCTTTCTCAAGGTGCGATCTGTTGAGTGGCACTTGGACACGCGGGATTATGTGACTTGTGGTGAGCACCGTCACGAGATAGTACTTCGAGTTGCTGGTGCGGATCAGACAACCAGTGACTATCTCCAGAACGCGTTGAGAGAGAAGATGAAGCAGAATGAGCAATCGTGATACCCAGTTCAAGCAGTTCGCTGAGTTGTTGTTTGCTGAACTGTTGGCCGTTGATGATGGACGAATTGATGTGAGCACCTATAACTTTATGGACAATGAGATGATCAACACCTATCGCGCTATCATTGCTCAACGGGCTTATGACCTGGCATCCCACGTTGTGACGCAGACGACCCTCACCGCACATGGCGATATGGACAAGATACCAGATATGGGCAAGTGGCCCGAATAGGAGGAACAGAGATGCAACAAGAACGCATAGACGCCATGTCTGCTCTCATGGTACAAGTCAGAAAAGCACAGCAGGATATTGGTGAAGTCCTGGTGGCCTCTCTTGCAGATGCCGCGAAAGAATTAGGCAGCGTTGAGGCTCTCGTTCATGGACGCCCTGGCTCCTGGGAAGCCGATATTGTTCGACGGATGGCGCTCGCTGGTCACTACGTGAGAGTGACCAACCTGGACGAGAGCGTGGTCCGTGGACTGTCTGTCCTCTTCATCGAAATGGGAGAGGCGCGAGAAGACGGTGGTGATATCCTCTCTCAGGCAATGGGACAGGCAGTCAATGAGTTGGGTGGACTCAAGGAGTTTGCCGGAGACAGTCAGTGGTATTGGGATCTCGTCAATATCGGGTGCCAGTATTCACGCTATCCGTTCCCAGTGAAGTAGCTCTAGATCCAATATGGTATACTCTCCCATGTGAGAGAATGCATGTCCCTGAAGGAAAGGGAGACAACGCCCACCAGTCTTGGTGGGCGTTGTTCGCTAGCTATGACTTGTAGGGGTAGAGCTATGTAAGGTGACACCCGCTACTTTGCGGCGGGTGTCACCTTACATAGCTCTACCCCTTGTAATGCTAAATGGACGCGCTGCGAGGCATGATATGAAGTTCGTAGTCTGAATGGCATCGTATTCTGTTCACAGGTTTTTTTCTATCAGCATACATGATCCATACTGAGTCTCCATTTTGTTTGACGTTTGTGACGAGTCCAACTGGGTCTAGACCCAGGTCTAAGTGATCGCCCTGGATGACCTGATTTGCATGTACTTTGAGTGGTTCTATGTAACTAACCGCTTCTAAAGAGAAGTTAATGGGAAGCAATATTTCCTGTTTTCGATGAGAAGTACCTCGTGCTTGATTCGCCCTGTCTTTGGTGGCTTGCGATAGTGGCATATATTGGATATTTGTTAAGAGAATATTTTGCTGAGTATATGCATGAATGTAGTACCTTTCCCTTGTTTTTGCTTTCTCTTTGCCTTCTACAATCTCAATGATGTTCATTTTGGGCAGCAAATTTTCGGATTGGATCTCACTTATTCTTGTGCTTTTTACTTCATTTGTATCTTTTACTGTCAGGTGTTGCATCATTCTCCCATTGGGATGGTTTGTGATTCCAATGTAAAAGGTCTGGTCTGTTCGAGGGTCAATGAGTTCGTAGACGAAATAGAGCATATTCCTCTCCTTGTGGGTAATGATATATAACAACGTGTTACATATCATTACTATACGTTATTTGGTTGGTAAAATCAAGTATTATTCAAAACTAATCGTTTGGCTTAAGCGATAAAAGACGCCTTCCCAACAGGGAAGGCGTCTGATCTAATCTCCAGGATGTCGGTGTTGCTGCCAATTATTGAGGGATACCGCATATTCTGAATGTTTGAGGAACAACTCTCCGAGAGCACGTTGATATGCTTTCAGAAGTGGGACCGATGAGTTGAGAATATCAAGCCAGTACGTGTACCGCCTTCTGACAGGTTCTGCATATTGTCTCATGTGCATTCTCACGCTCAACAGAATACCACTTTTGGATTCGGTATAGGCGTAAAGGCGAGGTATGATAATTCCCTGTTTGCCTAGTTGCTCTAACTCTTTGCTGACTCCACGTAACAGTATGCCTGTATGTCTACGTCGCAAAGATCGCTTGATACTAGGATCACTACCAATGCTTACGATGATGCATCCAGTAGGTTTGCCTGGCTCCAGTTTCTGTACCATCTCTCCAGTGATATCTCTCCCACGAAATTCATTGCGCATATAGGCTTCGATACGCTCATCAGTAAGTGCGACGATATGAAGGTAGGCTACTACATCACCATTGGATTTCCTGACTACGTAATGTCCCTTTGGCTCCTTCTCAAACCATTCTGTGCGTGTTGGTGTCTGGATAGGGCGAAGTGTTGCTGTCTTAAAAAGCTTCTCAGAGACAAGAGTTATTTTTTCGAGGTCACCAATAGTTGCTGGAGAGAATTGTACATCTGTCTCTTCGGTCAGTTTTCCCTTTTCTTCTCTCACCAACTTCTCTAATTCTTGAATTTTATAATATTTTTGTTTGCGAGATTCCGGTCCATGTCGCAGCAAGCGTCCTTGCTTTACGTATTTATAGACCATACCCTCGCTTATATGAAGCCCATGATTGTCTAAAAATTGTATGGCATCCTTTAGGTTGAGATGTCCTTCAGGTGGTAGTGGTCGTGGCATGCAGTGCTCTTATGCCTCCCCGTGCGTGTTTAGCTAAGTATACGGTATTCCCTACCATTTTTACAATCCCTACAATAATTACTGGACAATATTCTCATGATAGCGATATTTCCCATTTTTGTCCGATAATCAAAATTTGGTTGTGAAAACACTTGACTTTAGCCAACCGATAGAGTAAACTAACAAATAAGAACACTAATGAACATTCGAGTTGTAGGATGGCAATGATAGAGATCAAAGGAGAGACGTATCTACTGGCGTGTGAGGCAGCGAAAACATTAGGAGTTGCACGGACTACGTTTTATGGGCGATATCGGGAATTGCTTCAGGCATTTAGAATTGGGGCGAGGCGGCGAATACACTATAGGCTATCAGATATAGAGCAATTGAACAAAGCGGAACCGATAGTGGCGCAAGGGGGATGAGTCCATCTTGCCCATGATACCATTCATACTGTGAATGCTTTTGCGATAGAAGGAGAGAAACGATGGAAGAAGAAGTGGCGGTGGTCGTGACGGACGATCCACGGCTGGGGCGCTATGCGACGGACTGTGAAGGGTTTCGTGGGAGGATCAGCACCATTTGGCGATGTTCCGATGGGTCTGAGTTGTTTGAGATCAGCGATGGTGGACATGCTCATGGCGGATTGGAACGAGATCAAATCCAGATAGAGGAGGCAGAGTGATGGAACGAGTAGAGGTTGAGCGACTACTGCAGGAGGCGAGGGAGATTCCTGTTGAGATGGGGCAGGCGAGCGCCATTAGTCAGGTTCAGGTCGCATTGCAACGTGGGATACCTGGGCAGGAAACGGCTAATGGCGGTGACGATGATCCTGTAGGTGGACCAGAAGGGACCATTCCTCGGTTTAGCCACCTCTTTGTGGACTGGTGGCGGTCTGGAGGCCCTGTCACCTCAGAATTGGTGGATGAAGTCTGCGCATTGATGCAATGACAGAAAGATGTGGGAGGGAATGGGTATGTGTTTTTTGTAGCGTGTTTGATAGGGCAACACCAGACATCTGGTGAGGATTGAAACTAGCGCGGTCACTAGAGCTTGTCAATCGGGCACTCAGCGGGTTGATAAGCATGTGGTGAGTGAGCCACGAGTCGTTGTAGTGCGGTTTGTCGTTTGAATCTGTCATGCGGATTTTGTAGGTGTCGTTCTCGTAGTTTTTGCGCTCTGTGCCAGTGTTGTTACCACTGGCACAGAGCTGACCGCAAACGTGAAAGGCCACGTTCATGGCTTCCGCCATAGTAGCATCTCCAGTGGATGCGCACAAGCAAATAAGTCAAAGTGTCACCCAATTTCCTACTGTCACTGTATCGTCGTCTCTTCCCGGTCTCACCGTGCTGCATTACCCGATACCCGGTGATTCTACACGGGAATGCGTCATTCTTGAGCACAGGGAGCCATTTCATCCAACCCTGGCAACTGGCGTGCGTCGTCTGAGTGGGAAGACATCTGCGAAGGCTCGCCGTGTCCCTATGTTGCTCAGTCATGATGGGACTGTCTACTCGTCCAGCGTGTTCGCACCTCTGGGGAGCCAGGTGGAGGTGAGACGATGATGAAAAACACCACGAATGATGAATTGTATATCGTCGTCACTGATGAGAGCACAGAACCGCCAACAACCAGCGAATGGAGTACTGACTGTGCCTGGTGTCTTGTTGAACAGGGTAGTGAATTAGGCGAGGGTTCACACGGAATATGCTCTCCTCATGCAGAAGCCGTTTATGCTTCCTATCAAGCACGGCATGGGAGGGCAGCATGAGCGAGACAGAAGAGAGGCAAGAGGGGTTGCCTGACTTGACGCCAGTCCAGGTAAGTTGGGAAAGCATCCGTCTCCCTGGTGGAAGTCGGGTCGTGACCGTCAGGAGTAATCGACCCCTTTTCAGGATGATGGTCATCACGGGGAAGCAGCATACGGAACAGGCAGTCTATCAGGACTCGTTCGGGTATGTGGCGACCTTCCAGATCCCAAACGGTGGGAGCGTTGATGGAACGTTCTTCATCATGCCACAGGGGAAGTTGGTGGAGCGATGAGCGAGATGGTACCAGGGACACTCACCATTCACCTCATCCAGGGCGATGTGGACCTGCACGCTATTGGGGTGCCACGGTTCGTAGAAGAAACGGCTTCCTGGGTCAGTTGGACCATCACCGGATCTCATCCGTTTGTCATGGGGGATCAGGCAAGCGAGGAGTACAAGGAGGGATATCACGTGGTCCAGCGACTCCTGCCAGTTGATGCTGAGGTGAAGGTGTTGATCAAGGGGCTTCTTCTTACGGTGCAGAAGGGAGTGGGAAAGGAATGAGCATTTGGCACTGTCCCTCCTGTACGGGTGTCTGGACGCAGCGAGGGGTGATCTGGTCTTGTGTGCAAGATCATCCTGAGCAAGAAGACCTGCCAGACTTCTCTACCTGGAGCGGGGAAACACTGAGGTGGCTGTACGACATCCTGCAGAAGTGGCCGCAGGAGTCTCGCCCTCCGAACGTGCAGGAAACGATCAGGCGGATTGAGCAGGTGATGGATGAGCGGAAGAGAGGGATGTCATGAATCGGCTTTCTGAAAACTGGGGTGTCTATGGGTGGAAGCTCATTCCTCACCTCATCAGTGATTGTGTCACGGAGATGAACACACGACAGCGGATCAGCATGGGGGTGCTGATGGTGTTTGTGTATGCTCTGGTTGCAAAAGTGGATTGGGGAGAGTGGCTCCCGCTTATCGGGGTCCTGCTCTGGGTGACGGTGGCATGGAGTATGTGCCTCATCGGGGAAGGCTGGTCTGTGCATTGTGCCTCTCGCTATGGTGAGTCCGAGTCTCTCACAGACGAGGAAGGTATGGGAACTCTCGATGTGGAACAGGAGGAGCGGGTGTGAGGAGGAAGCGATGTGTACGGCAGGTTCTGCAGATGTCTCTTTGTCTGGTTGTTCTCTTCTTTGTGATGGTCATGGGTACTGCGTGTACGAAGGCAGAGCAACAAACCTTTGGCACCAATGGGGATGGGTTCTATTCAGTGATCGGGGTGCCAACGATCACTGTGTCAAAGATAGATAGTATTCTCTGTAACGCTGGCAGTCCCGCGTGTGGGACGGGTAAAAGCCTGTATGACCTGGGAGTGCAGTACACCATTAACCCAGTGTACGCACTGGCCTGGTTTCGTCAGGAGTCAACGTATGGCACCGCTGGCGTAGCACGTTCCACCCATGCGTTGGGCAATATTCAGTGTTCGCATGGATATGCCTGTTATCAAGGGTTTCGGTCTTACTCGGGTTGGGTGGTAGGCTACGAGGATTGGTACAAACTTATTGCTGGACCGGTTTATGTAGGGTCTGGTCTGACCACGGTGAATGCTATTGCACAGAAATATGCTCCATCTGGCAGTAACAACACGATTCAGTATGTCAGGAGTATCGAGTCTTTTGTGGACTCGTGTAGTGCGTAGAAACCGTCCTGCCGGGCTTGACAGGACGGAAAGGAAAAGATATGAGCGCAGAATTTCGCGGGGCGAAGAAAACCTCGAAACTGGAGGATACCCTGGATGATACGGCTTTCGAGGCGATCCCTGAACATCCTCCCTATCTCAAGTTTGGCATTGGCGTCTGTGAGTTCCTGTTTGGATTTGTCTGCAATTTCGTGCAGGTGGTGACTTCGACGATTGGAATCTTGTCTCTCGTCCTGGGGTCATCCATCGCGCTGGTGGGCCTCACTCATCTCATGGGGGTTTATCCGTATGCTGCTACCATCGCGCTGGTGATTGCCTGTGCGATCCAATTGTTCTTGCACAAAAATGCGCAGTCGATGAGCAGCACCTATCAGCGTCTCAGACAGATCCAGCATTTCAATATCAAGAGTGTGAATGCTCTCTCGGATGTGAAGGAGGCGATCACCGTCAACTCGGTCTACTTTGCACTGGCGCTTGCCGCCGATATCATCAGCGATGCTACCTTTGTCAATCTCTATTCACGTAATGCCTATGTCATCGTCGGTTGGATGCTTTTCCTAACCGGATCAAGCACATTGCTCATGTATGATGGCGCGACAAGGGTGTGGGGCGCGATTGAGGACTTCAAAGACTATGCCGCCTATCATGCGAGGCACGCTGCCAAAGACACGAAATAGGAGATGCTCATGGGCTTTTTATTCCCGTATATCAATAGGTTGAGGAACCCAATCTACCTGGTGATCCTGGTGATCCTGGTTGGGTTCCTCGCGTCCCAGTTTTCCGGTTTGGGGATGGACGGTATCACCTATGCAGTTCTAGGTGCTGCCGCCATTGTTGTGCTCATTCCACTCGTTGGATCTGCGATAAAAACAGGGTGGCACGCCATGATTCATGGGGAGTCTGGTGTGCTTGATTTCGCGGTCTCACCAGGCGGATATCGTCGAGCAAGGCAAGCAGAGACAGAAGAGGAGCAGGTCGCGCAATCTATTGTGCAGCCTACTCCCAACCGTCCATTTATTATTGATGCTTTGCCATCTGTTGCATCTTCTTCGTCTGTACAGGTTTCTCCGACTGCTGTGGTAAAAGGATCGTCGATGACAGTAGCACCCTATCGCGGTGGTCTGCTTGAGACGAAGCTGAACCTTTCTGCTGACTGTAAGCCTCCTATCAACTTTGTGCTTGGTCGGGCGATTCTGGGCGTTGGTCAACGTGGATCTGGGAAGACGAATCTAGCAGCCCGTCTCATTGAGCAGATTGGGCAGTTCCCTATCCCGATGGCGATCTTCGACTATGAGGAGGACTACCTGACGCTGCCAGCCCTCTCGAAGGTGAAGCCGAACGTGCTCAACCGTTGCGTCATTGCAGGGAGACCTGATTGGGAGGAAGCGTTCCGCTACCGGGAATACTATTGGCAGGTGGATACGGAAAATGCTAGAGAAGTGGGCTATGAGATCTTAGAGCAGGGGGTGCAACTCGTTCTAGAGGTTGGGACGTATCTGACCCTGGAAGAGGGTGCTCGCATCATGACTGAGATCATTCGCGGCATGTTTGACTGGGCCAATGAGCAAGATCCGAAGAAGCGTGTTCCCAATCTGGTCTTGCTCGACGAGGCACAGCACTTCCTGCCTCAGAACTCTGGCGTCTCCAATATTCGTGAGGAGGAAGCTGGCGAACTGCTCAAGGCATTCATGGACATCAATGCCCGTGGCCGCAAGCGTGGATTTACCCCTGCTATCTTCACGCAGCGTATTGCTCAGATCCGCAAAGAGGTGATCGCTGGATCTGAGATCTACTTCCTCATGCGCCAGACGATCAGCAATGACCTGCAGGTCTATGAGGGACTATTGGGCAAGGATGACAACAATAAGCAGCGTCTGGACCGGAGGACAGTGCAGGCATTTGAGAAAGGTGATGGGATTGTCTTTGAGGGTGGAGAGATGTTCATCACGCACTTCGATGAGCGTGAGTCGGAACATCGCGGGAACACACCGAAGCTGGAGCAGGCCCTCAACCGTTACGGGGACAGACCATTGGCACAGCGGTCCAGAAACAAATCACCTCTTGTACCAGATGAAGAGATCGAGGATGAGGATGAACAGGAACTGGAGTGCATGCAGTTGGGGAAAGATGTTTTTATCACGATGGACCAGTTTGCTTTAGCGGTCAAGTTGCGCAAAGAAGGTCTCTCAAAGGGGTATCGAGATTTAATGCCTGTGTTTGAGTTATCAGAGCATCACGCCAAAGAGTTGAACAAGCGTATCCGAGAAGTGTTGGGTCAGGAACCTGAACAAGAGGGCAATGGAGTCTGAGAGAGTGAGTGAGAGACTGCGAGGGGACCCCATTTTGTGCTCGGAGAGACTTCTCTCACTCACTCTCGCGCCATTTTCTCTCACTCTCTCAGCACTCTCGCGGTACATTAGTCTTTCGAAAGGACTTGTAGGTTATGTCATCAAAGCAGAAAATCATCACGCAGGGACTCTTCTGGGGTGCATTTGGCATCTTTCTCGCGGTGTCTATCCCGCATATTGCCTGGGTGGTGTTCCAATATACGCCACAGGATGCGTCCGTTTGGGTCTCGGTGGGGTATGGGGCGCTCTCACTGGGCTACGCGATAGCCATTGATGGCATCATGGCATGGCTGACCCATGCGCAGAGCAGCCAGAAGCGGGCTTTTTCGCGTGATGCCATCTTCACCTGGATCTTTATCTTCGCGCTTGTGGCAATGAGTTGGTATCTCAACTGGGTCTATAACGTGGCTCATGACCCATCACACCAGGGCGGAGAGGTCTGGAAGTTCGCTCTCACCAGCCAGTGGGGGGTTCTCCCTGAAATCACCGTTGGCACGTTTACGCCGTGGCTCCTAGCGGCGCTCCCGGTCTTCACGATTGCCTACGTGGGAGTCCTCAATAATGTTAACAATATGAAGGAAGAGGCAGCAAAAAGTGTGGAGGATCTGGAGAATGAGGCAAAGGTTGCGGTGCGTCGTGCAACGGCGATGAAGCAGATCAAAGATGCGAGATCAAGTGATGATACTGTCGCAAAAGTTGTTGATAATGCTTTCGGTATTGCGGGAAAATTCAAGGAAAATTTGAGGGAGTTTCGTGGCACAAAACGAGATCCTGAGATGGAGAAGCAGACAAAGGTTTTACAGATGTTCCGTGATGTTCCCTCCCTTTTAGAACCACAAAACGAAGAGAATGGTGTGGCAACCATCAAGGAAATGTTGCGGATAAAGCGAGACGCCGAAGCTCGTTTCTGGTGGCTAAAAGCAAAGACACTTCTTGAACAGAAACAGGCAGAAGAGCAGGAAGAAAACGTGGCACATTCTGTGGATGATTCGCTGGAAGAAACTTCCACAGGTGAGACCCACAAAAAGACGACGCAGCAGGATGAAGAGAGCACTTCTCACACTGAAAACAATGCGTCTAAAACATCCACAGCAACACCTGCTTCTACCCGCGCTACAACGCCACTGAGCATCACTATTCAAGAGGCAGCAGCGCAACTCGAACTCAGCGAGGCATACATTCGTGAATTGCGCAATAATGGGAAACTTCGCAGTCCAGCACGTAGTAAAAAAATGATCCTGATCAGTAGTCTGAAAACCTATCAAGAAAGTCGTGCGAAAAAGGAACCAGTAACCGACAAAACAGCATCTATAAAATCGGAACAAAACCACCAACAGAATGGACAAAGTGGTGGGAAGAATGGCAACGGAAGTGGGTACGATAAGGAGACAGAATCTGTTATGAATTTGCCAATGTATACGGCTTAAAGAAAGGGAGTTTTATCGTGAGTTCTACCCAATTTCGTAGTATGTGTGAACTTAGTCTGGTGGCGATTATCATGTCTGGTTTTATCGGGGCATTCCCGCTGTTCAATGGGACCATCATCCCATTTTTGATTGTGTGTGGACAGGGGATCATCTTCATGGTATGTATCCTAGTCACTGTTCGAGTATGGAAACAACAGAAAAGGAGGCAAGAAGCATGAACTGGAAAATGGAGCAGTAGAAACAACTCCTCAGCTAGAAAGGCACCTCTCAAAACTCCCTTTGAGAGGTGCCTTTCTGGTCATCCACCACCTATCCCCCAACGTATCTTTCGACAAAAAAGCATTCACAAAATGAGTAGATTTTGAGTAGACATTGTTATTGCAAAGTGACCCATCATTGGTCACAATGTTTGTATATGTCTCGTCGTCCTATTGTTGAGTTGTCCATATGTTCTAGTGCAGGGAGGCAGTATTAGACAAGAAAGGTTCATGTTGTGAATGGTATCCCGCTTCCTGAGTTAACGCAGGCCCTGGAGGAGTACAAACGCTATGAAGAGGCATTTCGACGAGCCTCTTACTACGGATCTCTCTGTACCTCTTTCCTTCGTGAGCAGTTGCAGATAGCTGAGAAGGTACTAGATGAATTGTTCATCTCCTTCTATGAGATGAATATCGCCCCTCTTTGGGATGCAAGTCAGAGGTGTTTCTATGGCGTCTCTTTTTGTGAGCGTCAATCTGTTCGCAGTGTGAAGGGATGATGGGGAATGAAGATCATGCATGTGTGTGGGGAGTGTCACGAGGCATTTGAGGTGGAACTGCGTGAAGGTGGGCGTGGGTCCGCTCACTGTTGTCCGGGATGCAGGGTCATCTTACGGGAACGGCGCAAAGAGGTAAATAACCAGCGGTATCATCGCTGGTATAGCAAACATCGGGCAGGGCATCATGCAGAGGATATCCGTGCTTGACAGTCCTCTTGTCTGAGCGTAGAGTAGGTTTTCATGGTGCGAGGGATATGCTGCCAAAGGAATCCTTTCGTGGTTGAAATACTCCATAAAGCCTGTTTCTCGCACCTCGTATTGATGACCTCCGTTTCTGAAGACGGGTACACTGAACATGTGTGCGTGTGTGCTTTTCTACCTCTTCAACTACTTCGTGTTCCATGAGGGCGTTCATCCTATTCCACTTTTCCATCAGACATGCGCACACTTGTTGCATTCATGTTGCGAACTATGTACAATAGATAGCAAGAAGCGAGGGTCGTAGGATCATCGGCTGGCTGGAAACCGAGAGAGAAATACTATGAAGTGAAAGTAGATGTCTCTGGCCTTTCCACGTCTTACGTCTCGCCTCTTCTCTTAGACTGATGAATGGATACATGGAAGAGGTGCTACGTGGTGGTTGAGATGAGACGCATTACTCTCAAGGATCTCCCTGTCTACCCTCTCTACGATGAGCTATACCTCAGTCACGGGCATACGCGTTTGCAGGTGGATTGGTTGCTCCAGAACGGCACGCTCTATCGCTCTCTTCCTGTGTTTGTTCCAGACGACCCGTTTGGCGATACCTCCTGGTATCACGAGATGTTTTATCGGGATGGGGTCTACACGTTTGTGAAGTATGCGCCAGGCTATCATGCTGATGATGAACCCGACCCGTCCAAAGTGACGATGAGGCAATACAAGACGCTGAATGAGTTGTTCGAGGGCGAGCAGGTGAGGAATATAGCCGATTGTGCTCATGATGTGAGTGATCCTGGGTGGCACTGGACACATTACGCGCCTGCAGTCCTGGTGAGTGGAGGTCGTGAGTGATGGTTATCACAGGTGAGATGCTAGTGCAAGCGGCGTTGACGGCATTCTTTGTGGTGTTCTTCTTAGCGATTATCTCGTTGTTGTTTGGACGCTGGATGTGGCCCAAGCCGTAGGCAATTCACTAGGGTGGAATAGGTGGTAGGTGTGGCGGAGAAGTATGGGCAAGTGCAACTGGAAGAAACGCCTAAATCAGCAGCAGCATTCTATGAGTACTGTTTGCTCGGTGCTGATCGCAGTTTAGCAAAACTTGCTCAAAAACTCGGTAAGTCAACGGCATATATACGGTGTCTGGAAACGTGGTCATCGCACAATAGGTGGCAGGAACGGGTCAGAGAATATGACGCTGAGCAGGCAAGATTTCAAGGAGAAGCCATCCTCCAGGAGCGTACAAAAATCCTCAAATTTCGTTATGCGCTTATGCACAAGCGCATTGAACAACTTGACCGCATAGCACAAAAACTCCTCGATTATGCCGAAGACGAAGAAAAAGTATGGCTCCCCGATGTGAAAGCTATTGGCAATGGACCAGGCGCTGAACGTGTTGATCTAGTGCAGTTCAACGATGCCCTCTTCCGAGAAATCCGTGCGCACTTTGCCGATATCGCATCTGAACTGGGTGAGCGTGTCAAAAAGACCGATACCACCGTTACGGTAATCCCAAAGACCTACCTTGATCTTGATCCTGATGAGGACGGGAGCGAAGAGTGATGGGAGCAGTGATGAGCGCTCCGAAAGAGCAACGACCCTACAAGCGATACGGTGCTGCATTGACTGCATGGAAATCTCGACGGCGTGAGCTGGTGCTTTCTGGTCCTGCTGGAACTGGCAAGAGTCGCGCCTGTTTAGAGAAACTTCACTTCTGCGCTGACAAATATGCTGGCATGCGTGGGTTGATCGTGCGTAAAACACGGACCAGTGTCACGCAAACAGCAATGGTGACATTCGAGCAGAAAGTGTTACCTGAAGGGTGGCTTGGAAACATTATCCACTTTCGCTCAAGCGAGCAAGAGTATCGATATCCCAACGGCTCCATTATTGCCGTTGGCGGGCTAGATAAATCATCCAAGATCATGAGTTCCGAGTGGGACATGATCTATGTACAAGAGGCAACAGAACTAAGCGAGGATGGATGGGAATCGCTGACCACACGCTTACGTAATAATGTGATGCCTTATCAACAACTTCTTGCTGACTGTAACCCTGGACCTCCTACCCACTGGCTCAAACTTCGCGCTGATCGTGGTCTTGTGTTGATGTTGGAGTCCAGACACGAGGATAATCCCTCCGTTACTCCTGAGTATATTGCTACCCTGGATGCACTCACAGGTGTGCGCTATCTCCGTTTACGCAAAGGAATATGGGCAGCGGCTGAGGGATTGGTATATGAGGAGTGGAATCCCGCCATACATAAAGTCTCACGCTCGAAGCTGGTGGAATGGCAGATCCTTACATCGACAGGGGCGATGAATCGTAATGGAGCAAGGCGGGTTATTGCTGGTGTGGACTGGGGATGGAAGAATCCTGGAACCATCCTCGTTTTTGCTCTAGATGCTGATGATCGTTTGTTTCTCATCCACGAGGTGTATCGAACACAGCGTACAGATGACTGGTGGACAGAGCAAGCGGTGCAACTCAAGAAGATGTATGGCATTAGTGAGTTCATCTGTGATCCTGCTATGCCTGCCTATATCGCCAAGTTCAAGCTCGCAGGCTTAAATGCTATCGAGGCGAACAATGAGATCGCCGCTGGTGTCAACGATATGCGCGAATGTCTCCAGATAGCCAGCGATGGACGACCGCGTTTTTATGTCTACGAATATGCGCTGAGAGATCGTGATGAGACACGTGTTGAGAAGTATCTCCCGTTTTGTTTCGATGGGGAAATCTTGGAGTATGTGTGGCCGAAAGATCAGGAGGGGAAACCCGTTAAGGAATTACCAGTAGCGGTGAACAATCATGCGTTAGACGCCTCTCGCTACGTATGCCGGTGGTTGAGTAAAGACACGCCCTCATCAGCACACCATCTTTTGGCAATAAATCGTCGTGTTGAGTTGGACAGGAGAAGAAGGGTACAACCTATCCAGTCAGTGCAAAGAGGATGGCCGCAATGAGCAAGGTTAACCTCTCGGAGTGGACACCGGAGCAAATTGACGAGTTTGAACAGCTCTTCCGTGACCTCAAAAAGATCTATGGGAACGAACCACTCGCATTGACGCCAGAACAAAGAGACATCGCTGTTCAATTGGGATTGATACCTCCCTTATCAGTAAAGGTAGAGGTGGATTTCAAAGGGGAAAAATGTCGGGGGTTTCTTCATTTGGATGACAATGATGTCTACAGGGGGATGGTATATCTAGTTGAAGAGGAGAAAGAAATTCAATGACAGAAGTACAAACCGAGCAAACATCTTTAGACCAAATCAATACACCACTGAAAACCAATGTGATCTTTATCATCGACGAATCTGGTTCGATGGCATCTGCCGCCAGTGACGTACGAGGCGGGTTTAACACCTATGTCCAGACGCTGAAAGATGATAGCAACGAGTACTCTCTCACCGCTCTCAAGTTTGGGACAAATGTAAGACCCTTGTTTACTAATTTACCACTCAGTCAGGTACCAGAACTCACGGTAGCGAACTATAGACCGCTAGATGGGACTGCCCTCTATGACGCCATTGGGTATGGGTTCGCCTCCACGAAACAGCAGTCCACTGATCCGGTGAAGCCAGATGAAGCCGAGCGGTATCTGATGATCATTATGACTGATGGCTTCGAGAACTCTTCCCGTGAGTTTGACAAGGAGACCATTGTCAAGAAGATGAAAGAGCATGAGGCATCTGGATACTGGACGTTCGTGTATCTGGGAGCAGATCAAGATGCATGGCCTATTGCATCCCAGTTGGGATTTGCTCAGGGGAATGTGATGAGTTACGCCAGTGCTGATACCGGTTCAACGTTCTCTGAATTAGCATCATCAACCACAACTACCAGCAGTTCTGGACACGCACAGACGCGCCGCTTCTTTGGCGGGAAATAATAATGGATGAGTTCATACGAGATGTCATCACCAAACTGACACAAGCGCGAGTCAATGCTGGTCTGACACAGGCTGAAGTGGCCGAGCGCATGGGGACAAAACAAGCGTCTATTGCTCGGATGGAGAATGCTCTCAATGGGTCATTCTCTCTACGTCGGATAGCTGACTACGCCCTAGCGTGCGGGGTAGTTCCATGTCAGTTTGCCCATAATGAACCTTTAGAGTTTCATCTCATTTCTTTGGAACTTGCCTATGAGTTCACCCTTGTTGATCCACAAAAGCCAATGACATGGAAGAATTTCACGGCGTGGGTGTCAAAGCGAGTCTGGGAAGGTGCCCCGCCTGTGTATACTGTGTCGAGTACGTGGCATTGGGATGGGAGGAGTATAGCGGCATGAGTGATGAGAAGAACCTCGTCATGGCACCAATGAAGGTGAAGAACCTCTGCATCATTGAGTGGTGCTATCTCTGCAACAAGGCAAAGGCAGCATCCTACACGCTTGTCGATGCCTCTCATAGTGCGGATGAGGGTGTGCAAGATCTTCCATCAATGTGCTCTTGTGAATGGTGGGGGCAAAACTTCACGACGAGTCATGTGGGATGGAACCCGTCGCCTAGTACTTACCATGTGGTACAACCTCCTCCTGTCACTCCTACCTACTCATTCAAAGCCTATCAACTCACGGAGTATGATCTGCAGCGTATACGGCAGATAGTTGCTGAAGAGGTCAAGAATGTGTTGCAAGCAGTGAAGGAGGGGCATGCTGGTGAGTAGCAAGAACACAGTATGGATCAGCGACCCGACCACTGGTCGCTTGTTACAATCTGAACCCGTGTCGGGTACTGTTGTGGTTACAGCACGTCTGGTACAAGAGGATATTGAAGTGATACGCCATATTGTTGAGGAAGTGGTTGAGAAGGCGTTTCGGAAATGGCTTGATACCAATCTTGCAGTCGATGAGTTTGCCTATGAGCATCTCCGCGACATGGCGAAAGCATCTTTGCCTATGAGTGACGAGAGACTTGCTGGGATGGACTCATAGCAGTGCTGAGAGTGGGAGGTGTGATGTGGCAGAGAAACATGAAGGCGGAGACAACCGAGCATTTGAGCAGAAACGGATAGCAGGCGTCCAGAAGCCTCGTCTGTTTCAGCATGTCCCTCATCCTCATGTCCCTCACAATGTGAACCTCCTCCATGAGGCAGAGAAGGCCAGCTCCTCGCTTAACGACAGGATTGCTATTGCATTGACCAAAGGTGTGGGGAGTATGACTTGTGCCTATATCTTCGCTGTCCTGGCTCTCCTGGGGTTGCCGGGTTTGCTTCCACCTGTTGTTGCGCAGTGGGTCCAGTGGATCTCTCAGACATTCATTCAACTTGTCATGTTGAGCATTATCATGGTTGGTACTGGACTCTTGGGACGACATCAGGAACTGCAATCGGACGAGCAATTTGAGACAACAACGAAAACGTACAACGATATCGGGCAAATCATCGAACATCTTGGGAAACAGGATGAAGAGTTACTCAAGCATACCGCTATTCTCACCGCAATAGCACAGATGATGAGTGGAGAGGGAACACATGGCGATTCCACCAAATAAACCGAAGAATGGAGGCGATCCACCTCGCCCAATTCTGTTGCATCGTATGAGGCGATTTGTTGTGACGTTCAACAATCGGAAGAAGAGGGGTGCCTACCCTGCTCAGTCTCATACTGCTGAAGGGTGCGTTGCGACCAATGGAGAGGTTGCCATTTTTACCGATGACTTCCATAGACGTGGATTTCGCAGTGTAAGTGAGATGTGCAGCGCATTAGAAGAGTATGGGGACTGCAACGTGTCCTGGGTGCCTGAGAATGGGTTGACCGCGCTCTCTCCTGTGACCCGTCGCCTCCTCTCCCAATTTATCGTAGAAGCCTTTCAGGAGGGTAGGGTACAGGATACCCTCACCCGTTTTGCCGTTCCTCCTGACACGATGAAAGGCGCGATTGAGGAGTTGAAGCAGTTGATGGTGGAACTACAGGAGAAGCCAGTATGAGTGATCTCACCGTGAACCCTGACTTCAAGGTGGACACACGGGAACGCCTCATCACCATCTCTAACAAGGATGCGGTGATCTTGATCTGCCCCATCTGCGGCAATACCAAGAATGTCTTTCTCCACGCCATTCCGCTGCATAGCGAGATGGAGCCACAAGCGCGACTCAAGACGGGCATGATTCAATACCCGTTCTTCCAGCAATGTCACTGCAACAAGCAGACACCTGTCGTAGACCTGCAAAAGATATTGCGAGATATCTCAACGGCTCTTGCTACCTGTAAGACCATCGATGATGCTCAACGCCTGTTGCAGACACTGGCGAGCCGTGAGGAAATGAAGGAGTCATCATGAGCAAAGCTAAACAAGCGGCGCAGCGTCTTGCTCGTATCAAGCTGCGCTCTATTAGGCGATGGCGCTGCCAAGTCTGTAAAGGTGTCCGTCGAGTGGAGCCAGAACGCACAGATGAGATCCCGGTGGAACTGGAGGGATGTCACTGGTGCGTCTGTGGCGAGCATAATGAATACCGAGCACATATTGAGGCATGGCGGAATTGGTTAGTAGCGCGAGGGAACAAGGTAGCAGCATTATGAGGTGGTTCTGGCAGAGAGAAGCGCAACCGAAAGACGAGCATCCTATGCAGGAGATCTGGGATGAACTTGAAGAAGGTGGCAGTGGGCAATCGAATAGCGCATTGCTTACTCTGATGAAGTCATTGGAGAGACAACTGCCTATCTCACCGCTCACATGTTTACCCTATGATCCTGCGCTCATCAGGTATGATCCACCGCAGGGTGGGAGTGTTATTGCTCCTCCTCCTATGTCACGCGTTGACCATAGGTTGATTGGGTACAAGAAATATGAGCGATGATGTAGGGATGGATGCTCTCAACCTTTCAGAGTGGAATGCCGATCAGATTGACCACTTTGAGCAAGTCATCCTGGCACTCAAGGAGATGAACGGCGATAAACCGTTTGCACTACGACCAGAGCAGAGAGCAATTGCCATCCAGTTGGGGATTCTAGAGCCATTATCCGTAAAGGTGGAAGTGATGCTTGAGGGAAAGCCGTACACAGGGACATTGCACCAAGATGGTGATGTGTATCGAGGTGAGGTCTGCTTGGTAGAAGGTAAGAGCGTATGAGTGAGTATAGATTTGAGATTGTGAAGGACCAAGACGTTGACTGTTTGCATGTCCTGGTTGGTGATGAGGAGATTGTTGACGCTTCTATCCCACTTTGCGATATCCAGACAGCAATGTACCATGCTGGAGTCAAATGGGATCTGCCTAGTGTAGGGCGTATCAAGATCAGCGCTGGTGGTATTGAACAGTATAAAAATGGTTTACGAGTCTGTTTTCCTCAATTTGATTTCTGCCAGTCAATGATTACTGATGCTGATACCGGTCAATGCCTAAGTTTTGTGAACGGTATAGAGATCAGTAGCACCATCCCTCATGGCACGATTGTCAAACTCTTAGTCGCAGATTTTGAGTTAGATTGCCATATCCAGCAGCAGTTGAAACGTACTGGTGATTGGCGAATAGAAGATGCGCGAGCGAGCATCAAAGATCTGCAGCATCAACTTGAGGATATTGATAAGTGGTCTGAGATGCTGCGATTCAAGATCCAACAGTTGGAAGCAAAGCAAACTGGATTACTTACTCTTGCAGATATTGACCAGTGGATGGACATGATGTCTGAGGAAAAGAGTGAAACATGATACAAGAAGACCCATCTCAAATAAGACAACGCATGGCTCTTGCCACTGCTGTCCGTAATGCCGCCACACATCAGTGCATTTTCACCGTAGATGGCTCAGAGTACGCCTATATAGATGGAGCACTTTATAGGGTAACACCTGGCACGTCGCAGTTCCAGCGTGGATATGCTCCGGTTTCCCTACGCGTTGAAGAACTATTTGGGATGTCAGATGAGGATATTTGGGTAAGGGTGATGGGGGAGTAAGCACATGACGACAACGTGGCCAATAGAGATAGACACAACCAAAGATGAGCAAGAGCAAAACCGTATATGGATTCGGAACTATTTGTCTTACTTAGGGTATGATATCGAAGAATCATGCCCTCTTTTGGATGAGATCTATTCGCTTTATATGGGCAATAAGCTGCGTATTGGGAGACATGAGAAAAACGGTCGCCTCCCACTCATCTGCAACAACGAAAATAAGACCTCATTACGTAAGGACAAAAATCTCTATAGATGGGATAGCGGGCACCTCCTCCTTTGGCCCATTCATATTGTTTTGTGGAGATATAAATGGTGGCGAGAAGAATATGGTCCAAAACTCTGCTCTGGGAAGCGGGTAGTTGATTACACACAAGAAGGTGTACAGATCTTTGCTTGGAGTGTGCGTTTGGGACCAGTCGGAATAAGCGCTCGCACCGAATCGAAAATACGATGGTCATTCTGTTGATTGCGACGTAGGGATGATGTGAGTGTAGTGGAGGTGGAAGCGTGAGCAGGCGAAAATTCCGAAAAAAGCAGATGACCCTGGATAGAGCAAACCAGATGGCTCTGCCTGGTGGGGCAATGATGTATGTACCTCCAGGGGGCGCACAGTCAACCTATTCGCAGACGTTTTACGGGTCTCGCACAAAAAATACTCCCACAGGTCAAGTAGCACTTTTCACACCTGGAAGTCCATTGCAGCCGCAGCAAGGGATAAACCCTAATGGGCAACCCATTGCTTACCGTTATCCTTTCTCCTTCAATACGTTCCCGGTTGACCGTACAAGTCAAAACCCTGATATACCCTCTTTTCAGCAGTTACGCAACTTAGCGAAACTCTACAATGGAGTGACTCTTTGCGAACGCTGTTGGCTTGATCTCGTCCCTCGGATGAAACTCAAAATTGAACTCAAACCTGAATATGCGGCGCTTGGTGCCGATGAAAAAGACTATCAGGCAGACATTTCTTACTTCCTCACCTGGTTTGAGTCTCCTGATAAGATGCATGACCTCCACTCATGGCTTCGCATGTGTCTCCGCGAGCAAACTCAAATTGATGAACTATACATCTACAAACGGAAGAAGCGTGGTGGTGGTTTACATGCATTAGAGTTGGTTGCAGGCGATCAGGTCAAACCACTGCTTGATGATTGGGGCAAGATCCCGCAGCCACCTGATTTTGCCTACCAGCAATATCCCTGGGGCATACCGGGCGCATGGTTCAGATCCGATGAGATGATCCACTATCAGGAGTCTCCTGCTGCCGATAATCCTTACGGTCAGAGTCGTGTTGAGCGCATTATCATGCTGGTCAACCAGGGTCTCCGCAAGCAAAAGAAAGACCTCTCACACTTCACTGAAGGGAACATTCCGAGCGGCATGATGCTTGTCCCGGATGATGCCACCTGGACACCAGATCAAATTGACGCCTTTGAGCAAGCCTGGAACGCGTTACTCGCAGGAAATGCACAGCAACAAGTACGGATGAGATTTACCCAACCAGGGATGAAGTATCAACCATTCGAGCAGTATGGGCTTGATCCAACCTTTGACAAGTTCATTCTCAACATTGCCGTGAGCGCGTACGGCATGAGTATGCAGGATCTGGCGTTTACTGAGGATATCCATAAGAGCAGTGGTGACTCTCAACAAAATGTCACGTATAGGCGTACCATTGATCCTCTCGCCGTAGTGTACGCCTCCTTCCTCACCCAGTCCATGAATACTGACTTCCCACCTGAGTATCATGGTGAGATGTTTCAAGCGAGCTTTGGGGGCTATGATGAGGAGGAAGATGTATCTGAGTTAGCAGGTGCATATAGTACATTAGTGACATCAGGTATTCTTGGCATTACCAATGCTGGCAAACTGCTGAAACTCCCTGATGATCCGAATGCTCCCTACATTGGTCGGATCTTGGTTACCAAAGACGGACCCGTGTTCCTCGACGATATGGCGAGCGACAAGATGCGCAATGCTCAAATGCAGGCACAAATGGCAGGGTACAAACAAGCTAGTAGTCCACAACAACCCGCACAGAATCAACAGAAGACTGGAGAAGAAGAGCAGCAATCGAAGGAGAACGAGCAGAAGACGCCTGAGAACGAGCCTGCTGACCAGACAGCATCCACTACGCCACAAAATAGCGATGAACATGAGAGTGAGCAAGAGACCGAAACGCCCGAAGAGACGGCTGAACATGAGAATGAGATCTCGACCTTGCTCAAGCAGGATACAAGCGAGCCATTTACGCAACTTGAGCGTATGATCGATGTTTTTGAGCGGCATGAGCCTGGTGGACACGATCATGATCAGAAAACGCATGGAGACTTCGCCCATCCAGGATATGGCGCAAAGCACGACAAGACACCAGCCAATCAGGAGGCGATGCAGGCTGAAGCAAAAGCACAACCGGCGATCCAGGCGGCAGACAAGGCAGTACAGGCTGCCCAGGCCAAAGTCAATCAAGCAGAAGTGGCACTGGCAGGTGCGGCAACCCCTGCCGCAAAGGCACAGGCAAGAGCAGCGCTGGACCAGGCACGTACCGACCTCAGAAAAGCAAAAGATGCACTTCTCATGGAAAAAGCAAAGGCGAAGGATGCGGCAACAGCAGAGCGGGCAAAAGCCAAACAGGAAGCGCAGAAACTGGCGGCAGAGAAAAAAGCTGCTGCCGCCAAGCTGCATGCACAAAAGATGAAAGCACACCTACAGAAACAGGCACAAGCAGCATCCGCCAAAGCCGCGAGAATGCAGGCAACCGCACAACACAAGGCTCAGATTGCCGCAGGGAGAGCGGCCAAGTCTGCTGCGAAGTCTGGGAAAGCGCAGGCTCACGCACAACTTCAGGCTGCCAAACAGCAGCAGAAGGCGGCGAAGGTGTTGGCATCATTGGTCAATACGTTGGGAGCGAAGGCAACACTCTATAATGCGCTAGCAGGACGCAAACTCTCGAAGACCTGGAATGCGCAGGACTCCCAGGATGCTTCAGCTATTGCCAGTGACTTCCATGCCCTGATCGAGATGGTCAATTCTCATGCCAACGAAGGGAACGCAAAGGCACTTGTTCAACAATTAACGCAATCGGTAAGTAAGTTACAGGGACAAAAGGGAATCACCTCTGCGAGGTCTGCGGCATTGGATAAGTTGATAGCGCGTATCCAGTCCCAACTAGCGCTCAATCGCTCAGTTGGAGACGATAACAGTGACGAGTGGCTCTATGACGATCCAGAAGAGGATGAACGGTTTGATGATGAGGAAATTGACGAAGAAGCAGGAATTGAAGAAAGACGCTACACGATTGGCGAACTCCTTCACCTCCTCCAGGAACAGATGCAAGCGAAGGCGACAGATCAAAGAGATGGAACGGATCTTGAGCAACCCATCAAAGCGCGATCAGTTGATACAGGAAATGGCAATACGAAGCACGCCACTTCGTCCAATGACGAGACCTCGGATTACAAGCGATGGAGGGGACGAGCCATCGAAGATGTGAAGGCAGGAAAGTCACAACGCGGTTTTACTACAACACTGATACCCGACCACATCCATAGGTGGATTAGCGATGAGTTGCCTCTGTGTACGACTCCCGATGAAGTTCGCTCTGTGTTTAGCAGGGCAAAGAATATGGGTGATGAACCGCTTATCACCAGTCGTGAAGAACTAGCAAGGGGTGTTCATTCTGTGTTTAGCAAAGTGGCTCAGCGAGGGCACAATGAACTGATTACCCTGGAGTCTGAATAATGCATGCCAGTCTCATTGACCACATTGTCAAAACTTATGCCTTCACTGTTGAAGAGAAGCGGCAACTAGCCAACACACTTGCTCAAGGCTACTTGCAGGCGAAAACACAGGCATATCAGAGAGCACAATCACATGCTGGTCATATTGTGCAGATTCGTCATCCCTGGCAGGTGAGTGAGTCTGATGTAAAGAAGTCGCAACAATGGGCATTGAGTCAGGTACAGAGTATTGCAGAAACGTATGAGACACTGCTGCGCCACATGCTAGAACAACTCCCAGAGGAACGTGCTGCAGAAAATATCATTGGCAAAGTACGGGGTGTCATCTCATCCATTATTGACTGGATCAATGGCTTTTTGCCGTGGAAGGTGAAGCAAGTCGCTGATAACACATGGAACACTGGCGACAATGATGGAACAGAGCAGTGGATAGACGATGTGCAGTCAGATGACATTGAAGGCGATACGAGCACTATTTTCTTGAAAGTAGTGCCAGAAGGAAGCAGTTCTGACTATTGTGCTGACTTCGCTGGGCGCACTTTCGCATTGGGGGATGAGATTCCTCATTTCCCTGCTCATGTTGGCTGTATTCATTCTATTGAGGTTATTACGGCTTCCGAGCGCATGGTAAATGTATCGAGAAATGTACAACCGGAACGGTTTTTAGTAGGCGTGTGGGGCGTATGAAAGGGAATAAACGATGCCAAGTGAGTATCTTGCAGACATTATAGATCACAAACAGCGAGTAGCCAACTACTTGCGAATTATAGCGAATGACCTCTTTAAAAGGGCAGCGGAGCATGATAATTCAAAGTTTTCCCCCGAAGAGTTCGAGGCATATGAGAAAGCTTTTCCTGGACTCCAAAAATATGCTTATGGTACTCCTGAGTTCAAAGCAGAGTTGCGTAAGATCAAGCCAGCTATAGAACACCACTATGCGCATAATCGGCACCATCCAGAGCATTACAAAAACGGCATAAATGATATGAACCTATCAGACATGATGGAAATGGGGTGTGATTGGCTTGCAGCATCTAGTAGAAGTAAAACTGGACTTGAAAAGGGTCTTTTGATGAATAAGGAGAGATTTGGAATAGGTGACCAAATGTTTGGCATTATCCAGAGGACTATTATAGATCTCACCAAAGATGGAGAAGGTAGTAGCAGTGAGTAAACTTGTTCTAGTGACTGATTTAGGGTATAATAAGCACATAAATATTGTTGTGTCAGGCGCTACTTGCGATAGCCCTGACCGGATACGTCTGATAAGGAGACATATCGTGGATAGTTTACATCATCCTGCCCATTTTCAGCAAGCCTCTTCCTTTATCGATCCTCTTCAAGGCGCACAAGCAATCTCACAAGAAGAACGGTGGCTGCCCGTTGTAGGTTACGAAGGTTACTGTGAGATAAGTAATCTTGGCAATGTTCGTAGCCTTGGGCGTGTAGTGGAAAGACCTGTACGCGGAAATTACATCAAGCGTAACCGTACTCTCAAGCCACATCTAACGCCAAAGGGTTATGCCCGTATCCAGTTAAGCCGTGATGGAGTGTTGAAAAGTCATATGGTTCATAGACTTGTAGCCCAAGCCTTCATTCCCAATCCCTACGAATTGCCTGAAGTCAATCATAAAAATGGCATAAAGGTAGACAATCGGGTAGAAAATCTGGAATGGATAACATCTGCAGCAAACCAGGAACATGCCTACGAGATAGGACTAAGAGATCCTGTAACTAAATATATTATCCATTGTAAAGAACTAGATATAACCACTAAAGGGACTACTAAGATGGCTGAAGCCCTTAGAGAGCGGGGTTATGTCACTGCTAACCCTGGTGCCATTTGGAATTGCATTTTTGGAACGAGTGCAACCCATTTAGGCTTGACTTTTACAGGTTCAAGGCTAGTAACCAACAGAGTTTCATGAAAATGGGGTTGAGGATATGACGCTCCCGCAGATTATTGAGATGTCTTGTGCTGACTGGCTCGCAGCTTCTGAGCGAAGCCAGATCGATCTCTCAAAAGGTCTTGAGATGAACAAAGAGCGGTATCACATTGATGATCAACTGTTTCGGATTATCAAGAATACCATTAAGCAGTACGCACCAGAGAAAGATCTCGACTAAACAGGAGACAGATATCATGCGAACGTTTTTGCTCATGCGCTATGATAACCCATCGGCTCCCAGTTTCTTGGATGTAGAAGTGGCTGCTGAAGGAGTTATTTTTACCGAGAAGGTTGTGCTTTATCACCTCCATGATGAATCTATCACCATTTATGACTCAGTGGATGTCCTCAAAGGGACGTGGGTGGACGATGGCACACATTTCATCCAGTTCAAGGAGGGTATACCACTTCATGCCGTAGAGCGACATTTTACTCTGGCAGAGCAACAAGAGATTGTTCAGATCGTGGAGAAACACCTGAGACAACAATTACGGTTACGTGGAAATACCTTGATGAAATGAGGGAAGTGGATGGTGGAGCCGCCAATGGATCTACGTGTGTCAGTTGAGGGACCAGAATATCAGAAGGTGGTACATGGTGTGGGTCAACATGGCAACGGTGCCTGGTTTACGTTGACTGTTGCTGTTCCTGGCTGGACTGGTGACATCCCCTATTCCATGCTCACGGATGTTCTTTTTAGCAGGCAGAGAGGGTCCCGGCATAGATTGCGCAAACGACCTGAGCGCATGAAGAAGAGGTGGAGGAGGGATATGCGATGAAAGAGTTACCAGTTACGCAAACTGATACCCAACAGATCCCAATTCGATGTGAGACCACAGGCCGATTAGTAGCACGGGCAGATGAGCATGGCGTCTATTTCTTTTGTCGGCAACACAATACTCAACATCTGATGTCATGGACTGCATTGGAAAGATTAAGAGAAGATATTCGGTTGGGAGAAGTGAAGCCGAAGCAGATGGTGTGAGAGAATATCAGCGTCATAAATTGCCTTTTCAGGCGAATTCATGGTATAATGAGATTGGTTGATTGAGTTGTTGCCCTTGCGGTGATGGAAACACCCAAGGGCGTGATAGCAAGGAGTGACCCTTACTATGGATAGCACTATACCAGAAGGTTTTAAACGATGCAACAAATGTGATCTAGTGAAGCCGCTAGATGAGTTTTATACGATGAAGAGGCCGAATGGGATAAGGAGTCCAAAGTACATATGTAAAGAGTGTGAGAATGTAGGATCTCAAAGCCGCTTCAAGCAAAAGAAAGTACAAGCAAACAAAAAGTGCGCCTATCCACCCTGTGATACTATCATTGTGCCTTCCGCAACTTATTGCTCTGCTCACTTCCGGTTAAACCCTGAAGAGGTTGAGCGACGTGCTTCTAAATTCCCTCCTAAATCCACCTGCATTTTTCCTGGTTGTGGCAAACTAATCTCTCGCGGAGCATCATATTGTCATTATCACTATAATCGACGTGAACGATCCCACGTCACTAAATCTAAGATGTCTATGTCTGCTAAGAGACGAGCTAATACTCCAGAAGGCAGGGCAAGAATGTCTCAAGCTGCCAGCCTTGGAGGGAAAACATGGAAGGGACGGCACCACACACAGGAAACAAGAGATAAGATACGTGGAAAGCGTGCAATGCAAATTCTTTCTCGTGAAAGTCTGGAGAAGACGTGGAGTAAAACGCGAGGTCGACCTGGCAATCGTGGCGGTATCCCCCATACAGAGGAAGTAAAGGCGAGGATCTCAACAACCCTACAGTCTAAGCGAGAGCACTTATCGCGGAAGGGTAGAGAGCGTTATGAACGTGAGACAGAGGAGCAACGGGAAAAACGACTTAATCACTGGATACAGGCTGGACAAGAGAGTATAGCTAAGATTTTTAGTGGTACTACCATCGAAATGTTTATTGCTCAGCAACTCGACACTCTAGGTATTGAGTATGAAATGCAAAAGAAGATTGGTTACTATATTGCTGACTTTTGTATTCCTTCTCATATGATAGTGATAGAAGCAATGGGATGTTTCTGGCATGGGTGTGAGCAGTGTGGATATAATGAACCTTGGCATATACTCAAGCGAGAGAAGGAGAAAGTGCGAACCGAAAGGATAGTGAAGAAGGGATATTCTGTTGTAGCCCTTTGGGAACACGAGATTCGTCGAGCAATGCAAGATAGCGGCTATATCTTGCAATTAGGAATTGAATAGGCTATACTCTAAAGTAACAAAATATAATTGATGAAGAGCCATAGCGTAAGACGCATAGGCCGTCCATTTCAAATTGAAGGGACGGCCCCTTTTTATGGCAATAGACCTCTCCTCACAGACAATAGACGTTTGGCCTGAAGGTGCTGAAGAGCAGGGAATTGCTCGTTCCATGACCATGGACGAGCGCAATAAAGTTGATGACTCAGACTTTGCGTGGCCCGACGCCCCCGACCATCCAAAGTACCCCGTTCACGACCAGGCTCATCTGGATGCTGCTGCAAAATTGATAGGACGTGCCCCTGCTGACAAACAGGACGAAATCAAAGCGCGTGCCAAAAGAATCGCTAAGCGTAAGGGTCTCAAACTTCCTGATAGCTGGGAAGAGGGCAGCGCAAAAGACGATAGCACCAAAGATCGTGCCGTTGGAACGGAAGCGTCCTCTCCCAACATCCAGGTCACGATTGACGGAGCCATGCTTGCTGCCACCACTACGAGTACCAACGTTATTGCCGATATCACCCTCCACCGAGCAGCTGGAATGAATCACGATCCCTTCACGGGTACACACAGTCATGCGCACCCAGCATTTGGCAGTCAAGGGGACGACGAGATGCATGAACATGAGCATAGCCACGATGGAGATGCTGACCACAAGCATAGTCATGCCCACACGTCGGATGAAAAGAAGGATCGCTCTGTGGGTTCCATCGTTCAGGTGAGTGACCGTCATGTGATGTCTCTGCCTCTTGTGCGTATCGATGCAGCAAAACGGGAGGTCTGGGGGCAGGCAACGGCTGAAGTCCCTGACAGTTATGGGACGATCTTTGGATACTATCCCGAAGCCTGGACGCAGTGGCGAGGCAATATCAGGGAGCAGCATGATCCCAAGAAGGCGGTAGGCAAGCGTGTTGATCTTGATTGTAATGATCAGGAACGCGCTGTTTATGTGGGATCTCGTGTGAGCCGTGGAGCGCAAGACACCTGGCTCAAGGTAGAGGACAACGTGCTGACAGGGTATAGCGCCTCCATTATCCCCGATGCTGAGTATGGCAATGACCCACGACGCTGGCCAAAGAAAGAATACAACGGAAAAGAATATCCCTACCTCCCCCGCTATACCGTTGCTGAGTTATCCCTCGTTGATAATCCAGCCTGTCCTGGCTGCAATATCCAGATTGTGCGAGCTGATGGTTTTGCTACCGATGTTCTTGACCTGACTGAAGAAGAACCAGAGCAACCCAAACCAGTAGAGCGAGCAGGGGCCAGAGTCTCTGGCGCAACACGCGTCTCGAATCACAAATCCATTGGACATACCCTTCGAGCAGCTATCTCACAAATGCAGAACTGTGGGGGTGACTGCCCTCAGTGTACTGCTGCTATGAAAATCATTGATCCTGATGGGGATGGCGATATCGATCTTGGAGGCTATGACGACTCTGATGGTGACTGGCAATCGCTCTACAATGGCAAACAAGAGGACATGGAGCGCGTGGTCACTGAACTCATCGAACGCTCACTCCAACCCGTCTATGCGCGATTTCAGGGCATTGCAGGCACCCTTGCTCGCAATAATGCTCTTCCAACGAATATTGATTCTCTGATTTCATCCTCCATCTCACGCGCATTTGAAGCGATTGACGCCAAGCTTACGGCGCTTCCGACAGAGGCAAGCCTCGCTGAAGTACGCGCTGAATTGTCAGCGGTAAAAGAGCGGGTTGTCCAGATTGCAGAGCAGCCGATGCCAGGGGGGCCGATTCTCAATGCAGGCGTGATGCCACGGGCGATTGAAAAGCAACTCCCAACTGATCCTCCCTACGCACCACCACGACCATCGATGGGGTCGGTGTATGACGCGATTGCAACGATGTCACGGCAGGGTCAGCTCGATACCGAAGATAAACAAGTTGATGCAATGTACGCTGGCCTGCTGGCACAGCGCAGGAGATAGACATGACTGTAACGGATAACGTCATACAGGGTCAATTGCCACCAGGCGCACAAAAGAGCGTTGGCGATAGTAAACATGCCGCTGGTGTGATTGATGAGTCCTTGTATACCGAAACCGATGTGCTTGCTAATCAGGCTCGCATGATGGCACGTGCTCGCAATGGCATCGCGTATGAAAACGGAGACGAATTTTCAGACCGCTTCGTGAGGGATGTGCGCGGGATGAACATGCCAAAACAATACGTTCATCAACGATTGAGCCAGGATACCATCAACGCTCTTCAGACTGGCAGCCAACAGCGCGATCAGCAGTATATCGGGAATAACGCCGATTGGACCGGGTACTATCTGGAGCCATTGGCGAAATTTATTGTGCCGTATGACACTCCAGTGCGCAATATGCTGCCACGCTCACCAAGTGTAGGCATCGATGTCGAGAACTGGCGTGCCATCACGGATGTGTTTGGCGGTACTGGCCCAACGGTCGGACAGTTCATCCTCGCACAGCAGACCGCACCACAGAAGGCATCATATACCTGGGCGAATAAAAGCAATGTCCTGCGTCAACTTGCCTTCTCCGACGTGGTGACCTTTGAGTCTGAGTTGTTTGGTCGGATGTTCGAGCCGGATGTTCGAGCCAAGGTTGCTAGTAAACTTGCCCCGTCGCTTATGCTTGGGCAAGAGGTCTGGTACTTAAACGCCGCGCAGAACCTGTGGAATCCACCGCCTCCAAATACGCCAACCACAGCAACAACAGGTGGAACCGTTGCCGCTGCTACCTATTGGATCATCACAACCGCCGTGAATGCACAGGGCGAGACGTTGGCATACTCATTGCCACCAGCTTCTTCTTCTGTCCCATTCGCTATCTCTCAGACTACCTCTGGGAGTACCAGCACACTCTCATTCAATATCATGAGGGTCCCGAACGCGGTCAGTTACAACGTCTATGTCGGATCTGGTTCAACACAACCTGCAAACTCTGCAATGTGGCGACAGTCAGCAACCACCCAGTTTGGCGGTTCGACTGCCCTCAATGATCCCGGCGGACTAGCCAGTGGGTACTTCAACGTCACGATGAGTGCAGCGCCTGCCACTTCTGGTACAGCATACTCAACGGTGGTGACCGCAGGCAATACGGCGGTTGCCTATACTTCTGGTGGTGGTGGCACTCCAGCCAACCAGACACTGACCTTTGATGGCATCCAGTCACTCACCTACCTCAATGCGGGCACACTTTCAACCGTTGGTGTTGGTGGCGAGACAGCAACAGTCAGACGCGTATCAGATACAGGTGGCGCTCTCGCTAAGACGGATATTGACGGGTGGCTAGAGGCCATGTACCTCAATGCCCGTGCCAACCCTGAATGCCTCCTTGTCTCCGTGAAAGATCACAAGGCCCTCAGCAATATCATCACCACATCCACCAATTATCGCGTCAACGTCCAGCCCACCGGGCCGTCTCAGACCGATTTGGTCGGAGGAGGCCGTGCGACGAAATGGATCAATCAGACGACAGGACGAGTAATGGACATCATTATGACTCCGTATCTGATGCAAGGGACGATTTTGGCTCTTTCGCTTACCCTTCCTTTCCAGGTAGCAGAAATTGATAAACCGCCATTACGGGTATCTGTGAACAGAGATATGTGGGCAATGGAATATCCACCTGACCAGTCTCACACTACACAATGGCTCTATAGCTGTTTTTCAAGCGAGACAGTTGTAAACCAATTTTTGGGCGGTGCTGGAGCGCTCGTAGGCTTAGTGACTGCTTAAATAAATAGTGTATCTATTAGTCCGATCTGGCTCAAGAAGCCGGTTTATCGGTTGACCTTAACAACAAAATAGAGTACAATGCATGTGGTTGTCTAGGGACGGATTGATCATCCGTTCCGAAGAAGCGTTACCTTGACGCTCTGGCAACCACCACGATCAAGGTTAAACTTAAGGAGTTTAGAACTATGCCTCAGTGTGGCATCTATCAGATCGTAAACACGATCACTGGTGACTGTTATGTTGGCAGTGCTGTTAATTTTCATGTACGCAAATTGCGTCACCTCAACGAATTACGGCAAGGTATCCATCATTCTCTCCATCTCCAACGTGCATACGATAAGTACGGCAAAGATGTCTTCGTTTTCACTTTTCTCGAAGATGTTATAAGAGATCGAGATACCCTCTTCCAGCGTGAAAGCCATTGGGTACAGCAACTACATCCTCAGTACAACACAGGCAAAGTAAATGCAACTGCCCTTGGCGCGAAACGGACAGAAGAAACCCGTAAGCGCATAACTGAAAAAGCTACGGGACGGAAGCATTCTGAGGAAACTAGGCGAAAGCAATCAGAACGTAAGTTCGGTATCAAACAATCTCCCGAATTCATACAGAAGCGCTCAGAAGGCATGCTTGGTCACGCAGTTTCTGAGGAAAATCGCCAGAAATTTGCTGAAAGAAGTCGTGAGATGTGGGCAAATCGCACACCTGAAGAAAAGCGTGCGATTGTAGAAAAGCGTTCACCTGAAGTTCAAGAGAAGAATCGAGAACGAATGCGTGAACTTGGCAAAGATCCTGACAGGATTGCACATATCAAGCAAGTGCATTTGGGTGCCAAGCGGTCTGAAGAGACACGTCAGAAGCAACGTGAGGCGTGGGTAAGACGGAAACAAAGACAACTGGAGAATCCGAAACCTCCAGTAGAAAATACGCAGCCTCCCAAAGAGTATAAGTACTCTGAGGAGACTCGAAGAAGGATGTCTGAAGGGAAAAAGGCATCCTGGGACAAAAAGAAAGCCGCGCAAGCGGAAACGATACAACAACAAAATCTGTTTGATTAACTCCTCTTCCTCCATTGGAACGAGTTAACAAACGTTCTAATGGAGGTTTCCTCTATGGACAATCCGAATGTGGCATCCACGACTGGCGAGGCGATTCCTTTTTCGACGTCTGTCCCACCTGTGGTGAGCAAGTCTGGTCACCCATTCCAGCAAGTGGAACCATTTGCTGTTGCTGCAAATACCTCGCAAACACCGATGAGTTTTGAGACAACCGTCAAAACCTCCTATGAACTTGCGAACAGTGAAGCCGTACAAGGGGCAAAATACACCTTTGGGCAGCAGGGGTCCATTCCTGGACAGCCACCGATGGTACCAAAGGGGTCGCTTCCATCATTTGAAAAGCTCGATATGAAACCATTGCCTATGCAGGGGTTACCTACGCCCCCAGACTATAAACCGTAATCAGGGCATCCATGTGGGATGGAAGGGATGAGAGAGAACGATGCCAACACCACCAACTGATGGGAGTTTGCCAAGAGATGTTGCAGGGTTTCCTGCAGATGGTGTCTATGTTTCAAACACTGGCACGGTTGCTGCAATGGGGGGCACGCTCACTACTGATAATCTGAATATTCCGAGTGCGCCGCCCGTTATTCAAATGGGTGATGGATCAACGCCCTCGCTTCGGGCGACGATCACCGCTTTTCACTCTGCTGATCATCAGTATTTAGGGGCCAACGCGAACGGACTCAATACGGGCGGCTATACCCAACTTCTGACGGTCGATGGATATGGAGATAGGCAGCGTGAAACAGGGGTTGACGGTATTTCAGCGATAGGCATTGCGACTGGTGCTGCTCAATTCGCACAGTTCTTTGCCACAACGGTCCCAACAACAGGAACGCTTACTTCAGGACAGGCGACAGGAACGATTACCCCGGCCTCTATGTTTGGCATTCAGGTCGGGGCTGTGCTCACGGTGGACACTGGGGCAAGTGTCGAAGTGGTGATGGTTACGGGTCTTCCGAGCGCCTCTACGGCGACGGTTGTTCCTGTCAACGGTGCCCCTACAGCACCCACCTTTAAATTTACCCATACTCCTTCCTATACCGTCACCGGCTTTGTCTACAACCAGGAGCGTGATGCATCTGGGGAGAACTCAGGCGCATCTGGCAAGGGAACGGCGGTTGCCGCCGAGTATGAGTACGCTTCAGGTGGACCTGCCCTCGCCAATGGGACGCCCTCTCAACTCCAATACGACCGTGAAGTGGCAGCCCTTGGCAAAGTAGCGAGCAATGCAGGCGCAGGTTTTGCCATATCAAGCACGACTGCTGGTGACACCATTCTGACGCCAACGACACCAGGGAACTTCAAGACCCTCACCCCTGGACAGTGGATCAGGCTGTCAGGATCTGGCACGAATGAGTACGTGCGTGTCCATGACTCCTATACCATTGCTACAGCACCTGCCACCATCCCACTCACTTCTCCTGTGGTCAATACCGGGCAAACCACCGCAACCTGGGATGCCTTTGGCGCAAACGGACCAGGGCAGACCCCTGTATTGTGGACAGGCGAAGGCTTTGAAGGTGTCTTGCTCAATGATCGAGCGAACGCAGGGTTTGCGCGTGCCTGGCAAGGGAATACGGTTGGTGAGGCCGCAGTCACCAACGGGGGATTGCAGACAACACAGACAACACCTACATCACTGACCGTCATCAAGGCGAGTCCTGGTCGTTTAGCACGCATCCTGGTCTCTGTGGCGAACGGGGCAAACCCGATCCTTATCTATGACAATGCGTCGGCTGCCAGTGGAACGGTTATCGGCGCGGTGGCAGCTTCTGCCGCGATTGGAACGGCTGTGGATTGTCAGATGCCAGCCGCTAATGGAATCACGATTGCGGCAACCGCCAGCGCGGGCACCATTACGGTGAGTTGGAGCTAAATCGAGGAAGAAGGAGGGGCATCATCATGACACACGCGAGTCCAGGAGATCCGCTCAACCCTGCGCAGGAAACGAGTGCAGAAGGGTTGCCAGGAGGCGGGTTTCTCATTCCATCTCATGTGATGAACGTGGGAAGTGGGCAGTATAGCATGTGTACGCCCGTGCTCCTGCCAGTTCCTCTTCAACACGCTCAATACAAGAGTACCGACGTGCCTTTTCGTCCATTGCGGGCAGACTACAAGCCGTGAGGGTGAATGAACACGTACATCAGTTGGTTCGACTGGCAAAGGACGACGACGGGGTTAGAGTGGTTGTCTCTGGTAGGAAATACGGGGAGAGTAGGAAGCACCATCAGCATAGGGGCAACCTCTCTTCCTATCACACCCGCCTTAACAACTGTTCAGGTGAATCAATGGGATGTCATTACGGTTTTCGATGGATCTAGTTCAGAGGTGGTCACAGCGACGGCGGGAGCAAGCATTGGAGCAACCAGCATACCAATCACCGCGACAACCTTTGCCCATAGTGCAGGGACGCCCTATTGCACTGATGGAGTGCTCGGGAGTCTGGCAGATCAGATCGTAAAGGCCTCCCAGTGGCTGGAAACTATTTGTCGGCAATCTCTGTTCTTGACGACCTATACCAATGAGGAGTTAGCGATGCCATCGATGAGAGCGTCTATCGACAATGCCTATGCATTGCACTTTCGCCCTCGCCATTGGCCTATTCAATCCTTAACCAGTCTTTCTATCGCAGGAACACCAGGAACGGCGATCTCATTTGACCCAACCCAGGTCTTTATCAACTCAGACAAACAAATTTGTACGATGCCCAACATGCAGCCCTTACCACTGCCAGGAAGTGGACAGGCACCGTACCCGATTTGGAATGTCCCATCGAGACAACGTATGGCACAGTTGACCTTGACCTATCAGGCAGGGTACGCAGCATCGGCCATGCCACCTGACGTGACAGAAGCCGCCGTCTTATTGACTTCTGATCTCCTGGCGAAACGACAAAATCCCATTGGTGCGCCTGACCTTGGAAGTGGGAACCGGCATATTTCAGCCGTGCTCAGAGGCGATAATTCAGGTGAAAGCCTCCTTGCAAAAAGAGCGATGCGTATTTTAGAAAACTATATGATGCAATCTTTTTAATTCATGAGAGGTGAAGCATTTCAGAGGACGTGAGGGCAAACATCACAAGAGCAGGAGTCAACACTCCCATAGCCACAAACATTGTTTTGCAGTTAGATGAGATGAATGCACTGGAAGCAGCGAGCTATCAGGGGGCAGACCCGCACTTTACCTATAAGGTCTACACCACGATGCTGCCAGTAGGAAACCCTCAATTGGTCCAATTTCGTGATTACCTGATTGATCAGGTGGTGATTGACGCAGTCACCAATGCACCGCGCAAATTTCTGATTATTGGCGAACCGAAAATGCATATCGCTGATGGACATTGGCAAATGGTTGTAACCCGCATGAGAGGATCATGATATTTCACCTTGTTTTACCGTATATAAGTGATAGTGAGGAGATACAATATGCAACAACATGTCACACAAGCAGAGCATCAGGTGTTGGCAGAGGCTCATACAAAACTGCATGCGGCTCATGTCCAACTCCGTGATGACCATGAACTGTTGACAAAGGCACATCAGGAGTTGAGTGAGCGTGTAACAGCACTGGAGAAGCATGCAACTCCTGCTCCCGGCACGACGACAGCAAGCAGCGTTCGTAAACCAGTGATCCAGAAGACGGGCGAGCACTAGAGGCGACGGGAAGAGGACGGTGAGGGGGAGGCGCGGTGTGGATGCTGTGTTCGTAGTGGGTGATCGCCTCGCCCGATCCGTCGCCTCTCATAAAAGAGAAAGAATGCAGGATGAAACAAACAAAAGCCATGCCAGTCCTCTCGACTACTGCGACCGTGGTCGAGGAAGTGAAGACGCCAGAACAGCGCCTTGTCGCCATTGAACAGCGTCTTGAGTCCTTGGAAAGGCAGGCTCACACTGAGCATACCATTGGTGAAACGACATTAGAGACGATTGCTACTCATGTTCTGCGTCGTTTAACAGAGCATTTGCAGCACACGTTTGGGCAGACGGATACACAGATCTAACCCGCTTTCAGGGGAAGTAGAGAGAAGAAGAGGAGAAATGTTATGCCACTCAATCCAGGTGCCGCCGATTTTCTCACGACGCCTCCTGCCCCAACGGTTGTCCAAAATGCTGTTGGAGCCAGTGCGGCGATTACCTATTCCATCGTCTTTGTCAACGCATCCGGCCAGGATTCTATACCTAGCCCAACAACGGTGACCGGAGCAAACAATGCCTCAACAGCCAATAATACGCTTTCCTGGGCAGCTCAGGCGGGGGTTATAGGAACCCGTATTCTGAAGAACGGCAACCTCCTTGCGACGGTTGGTCCGGGTGTGACCTCCTACACTGATAGCGCAGGAAGTGCTGGTATTGCCTACACGGCCTATACCGCTAATCCAACGGCGATGGTCCCTTCAACGAATAGCCCGATTGATGGAGGCTACGCCACCTATTCGGCATCGATGCAGGCACTGGTGGCTGTCACTGGATGTACTGATCTCTTCACCATCTATGGAAGCGCAACCAAGACAGTTAAAGTGACGAAAGTGACCATTGTGGGTACGACCATCACGACCCCGATTGTGTCTGAAGTCCAGCTTATCAAACGATCATCTGTGAATACAACAGGAACAAGTTCTGCACCAACCAATCTGGTTGCGTATGACAGTAACAGTCCAGCAGCGACAGCAACGGTCTTAGGATATACAGCAAACCCAGGAGGCCTGGGGACGGTTGCAGGTATCATCAGTGCCTCGAAGATCATCCTCAATATCGTCCCAACATCAACCTTAGATGTCGCCCCTGATCGCTATATTCAGGAGTTTGGTGGAGGTCGTCCCTCGCAATGCCCGACACTTCGCGGTGTAGCTCAGGGACTCTGCGTCAACCTGGTGGCAACAGCCTTTTCCACTGCCGCAACATTTGATGTTGCCTTTGAATGGTGCGAATTCTAGCCTAATAAACCTATAACCCGTTATGTTGGGCAATGCATAACACTGTATTTTATAGCGTGTTTGAGAAACGGTATGCAAAGGTGGAAGGGGGCGTGGCATGAGCTTTGGCACAACACCAACCTCGACCACCCCTTTAACAACCAACCAATTTCCTGTGTCTGCCGTGTATATCCCTGGCACCAGTGGAAGCAACTTGACGGCCTTGCAGGGTGGTCCTGCATCAACAGACGGGTTAGGGAATGTTTCAGCACCTGTCGTGGTGGTCTTTGGTGGAACGGCTACCTTTCCTGTGCCGTCCAATAGCGGTGTTACCGTGGTAAGAAACAGTGCAGGGCGTCTTGCGACGGTGATCGTGACCACCAGCGGACCAGCACAACTCAACATCTACGACAATGCGAGTCAGGCAAGCGGAACGATCATCGGGGCGATACCGGCCAATGCGGCGGTTGGATCGGTCTACGCATTTAACAGTCCTGCCGCCCTTGGGATTGTGGCGAACTCGGTGGCATCCTGCTGTAGCGTCACTATTTGCTATTACTAAGGTATGTGAGGGGGAGAGGGAAGAGCGATGTCAACTGTCAATGTAGGCAACTCAACAAGTAATCCGGTTCCAGTGAACGTCAATGCCGCGTTGCCCGCTGGCGGCAATACCATCGGCAACGTCAATATCCAGGCCAGCGGATCTGCTGTCTCGCTTGGTCAGGCAGTCATGGCCTCCTCGCTTCCTGTGGTCATTGCGAGCAACCAAAGCAATCTCCCCACGAATTTTGTACAAGTTGCCGGTTCCGCCATTGCCACTGCTGCGACCGGGATCATCAAAGTTGGTCTCACGGATGGCACAGGCAATGCTATCACGAGCACCTCTAGCGCCATCGATGTCAACATCAAGAGTGGCGGCGGGTCAGGTTTTTCCGTCGTCGATGAAGTGGCATGGACAGCAGGCACTTCTGCGCTGGTGCCAACTGGTGGCGTCTTCAATGATTCCGCTGCTGCGTTGACTTCTGGTCAGGAAGGTACCATCAGGGTCACGAATAACCGCGCCATTCATGTCAATCTCCGTGACGCAAGTGCCAACCAACTGCTCGGATCGAAGACCTCTGCCAACTCTCTCCCGGTGGTAATTGCATCAGACCAGGCAGGACCCTTGCCTGTTGCGGGTATGGTGGCATCCGGTGCCTCCAATGCCAATAACCCGGTCAAGATCGGTGGAGCATTTAACACCACGCAGCCGACCGTCACAACCGGGCAGGCGGTCGATGCGCAATATTCAGCGCGTGGCGCAGCCATCGTGACGACCGGCGTAGATACCTTCAACGTCACCATCAACGCAGCACTTCCAGCAGGTGGAAATACGATTGGTGCAGTCACACAGGCCAGCGGTCCCTGGACCTCCAATATTACCCAAGTAGGCGGTTCCTCTTTAGCTCTCGGGCAGACGACCATGTCTGCAAGTGTTCCGGTGACGTTTGCTAGCAACCAGAGTTCGCTTGGCGTCACGCTTCCATCCAATAACACGACCATGATTGGCGTCATCAGTCCTGGAGGTATCTCCACATCAGCCATTGCAGCGGCAGCAACGAACACGGTGGTCAAGAGTGGTGCAGGACGATTATGTCGTGTCATGATCACGACCTCGGGCACTGCGGCACTCACGTTTTACGACAATGCCACAGGTGGAAGTACCACTGGAAACATCCTGGGTGTTGTTCCTGCTAATGCAGCAGCTGGGTCCGTCTATGATTTCCAATTTATCGCATCTACAGGCATTCAGGCACCGGGCGGTGCAAGTACGCCTGCCGTTACCGTTGGATATATCTAATCATGAAAGCGTTGTATGTCTACTGTTAATATTGGGTCTTCTCTTCCAGCAGGAAGTAATACCATTGGAAATGTGAAGATTGTTGACGTAGCCGGAACAAACCAGGCTGCGGTAGATGCCAACAACAATCTACATATTGCCGTGTACAACGCTGCGAACTCAATGGCGGTGGACTCCTCGAATAATGCCCATGTCGCTCTTTTCAATATAGGTAACCAGCTTGCTATCAATGCATCCGGTGCTCTCTCTGACAACATTACACAAGTAGGAGGAGTATCGCTTGCACTTGGGCAGATTACCATGTCTGCTTCCCTCCCTGTTGCCATCGCGTCTGATCAGACGCCGCTCAACGTGGTGAGTGTCGGGAGTTCCATAACAACACTGAATGGACCTGCATCAACGGACAATTATCAAGCGACCGTCTTTGCGCCTGGAGAGTTGCGGGTGAGCATGGAGCCAACACAACTCTTTCTGGATTCCTTTGATACAGGACTAGATACCGTGAATCGATGGAAAACGCCAACATGGGGACGAGGAGGTATTGCCGCCCTCAATGAGGCGACGGATACGAGGCTCGGAACGGGAACGCTCGCAAATGGATGGAGTTGTCTGGAAAGTCAGCCGACATTTGGACCAGCGAATCCGGGATGGCTTCAAATCACGTATGGGAATAACGTTCCCTATCCCTACATCCCGAATACCTATTTTTTCTGGGGAACAGGAACCTCTCCCGCTATCCCCACTGCCTTTGCTCCACTGGTCGATGCCGCAGGGTTTGAGATAGCCATTGGTGGTAGGCTCTTTGCTGTCATGTATCAGGGAGGTGTCAGGCAGCAAATCGCGGACCTCTCACAAGCTACAGGAACAAGAAAACAACCACAGGATGCTGGTGTCCACTACTATCACATGTTTTATCGAGGTGATCATACCTATTGGTGCATCGACAGTCTGGATAACGTAGTCGCACAAACCTTTACAGGCGCACCAGGCCCAAATCTCAATACGCTTCCATTAAAAATGATGGCCGCAGCAGGGGCGGGTGCTCCTCCCACCAACGGACAACTGATTTGCAATACCGTCCACGTGAGCGATACCGCACGCAACAATGTGCAACTTTCTGATGGAGTCTGCCCGTGGAGGCAAGCAACCATCGATGTCAATGGGAACCTTTCTGTCAAAGCATCAGCAACTGCCTTTATTTCCACGACTCTACAAAGCAGTGCAAGCGCGAACAGTAACGGAGCGACACTCTCTGTCCTTGGCATGGGTACGGTGACTTTTACTGTCACGGGTACCTATCAAGGAACCGTGAATTTCGAGGGCAGTGAAGATGGGGTCAATTTTTATGGGCTTCAGGCCACACAACTGGGCACCAATGTCTTTGGGATGAGTACGGCAACCACAGGCATCTTCCAGGCGTCGTGTGCGGGACTCCAAACCATTCGATCGCGTATCAGCGGGTATGCCACTGGGCAAATCACCGTTACTGCTCATGCCATTCCCTCCCCATTTTCAACACCAGTGGTCACGCTGAGTGGTGCGGGCGGAAAACTGGCCCTCTCGGCCAGTAGTCTAACGGTCAATGCCGATAATCCTATTACATTTGCTGGAGCAAGTACAGTCGCACGGCGTGTCCGAATACAAAACGAGTCAGGCGGCACAGTCTACTGGGATGCCGATGTGACTGCCACTATTGGCAGTCCGAGCCTCCCGTCGCCTAGCGCAAACTCAGTGATGGTGGAGTGGGTCAACATTCCCATGACCACTCTCCACGTATTTGTCCCGTCAGGAGGCACAGCAGTGCTCAATGGCACAGGCGGCGTCAAAGTGAGTGCATGGGCCTAGCCCTGGAGAGAAAAGAGAAATGCCTTTTACGATTGCAACAACAAACAATGCCCAAGGGACTTCGTACCCGCAGAACTCAACAGTATCAATTGATGGGAGTGCGACTGCATCTATTTTCTGGTACGACGGAGCACAGATGAACTTTTCTACTGCTTCTCCGCCCTATAGTGCTTGGTCACATCAGGCGACACTTGAAGCAGGATCATCCCCTGCACTTTCAAGCTTCCCTACAACGCCTGGGCACATTTTGGATGTTGGCGTAATCACTGGGGTGGGTGTGCAGTGGCACTTCTATCTCAACAACGCAATCAGCCAGAGCGCTAGCGTGGTGAGTGATTCTGCATACACAACGGCAACTCAATCAGCCCAGCACTATCGTGATATCCATACCCGCTATTGGGCCGTCGTATCTGATCACACTGGGGGCAGTGTCGAGGTGTATGAAGCGACGACGCCTGGGACGTCGAACTGGACTGTCAGTTTCAGTGCCAGCGGTGTTACTGCCACGACTTCTCCCGTTGCGGCCATCTGTGGAAACTTCCTGGTCGTGGCGTATCAGACGGCACCGACTACTTTTACCTATGTCCGTATTGATGTCTCTGTGTCAACGCTTGGAAGTTGGAGCACGCCAAAAACGTTCTCCCTTGCCGCATCGACTGCTTCCTCGACCTTCTGCTTGCGTGGCAACCCATCGGGCAAGGGTATGTTTGTCTACAACGGAACCGCTGGTATTGCGGCGCTCTCCTATGATCCTGTGTCGGATACCTGGGGGACGGAAACGGCGCTTACCTCCAACGGCAGTGATACGCAACCGACACTCGCGACGGTTGGCTCCAACTTTTATGCGGTCTGGTGCAGTTATGTTAGTGTGAACAACTACTCCATCGACTTCAACGTCTGGCGAGGAGGAACGCAGACGTGGGATATCGATAAGATCAATCTAGTGCCAGCAGGAGCAAACAATCATTTTCCACAGGTTGCCTATGGCTCAAATATCATCGGAGTGGCCTACACGGTGGGAACTGCTGCCCCATACAGCATCAATTTTGAGATAGCACTTGCAGACGGAGGACTTATCCCACTCTCGCTATATGGCATTAACACTTCTTCTGTCACTCTTTCGACAGCATCTACACTTGCCACACAAACAGGTGGAACGGCGACGGCAACTCCCATTACTAGCGCTCCGAGTAGTGGGACAAGTCTCTATATGGAAGCGCTCTCGCAAGGTGGCACGGGCAGCACAAGCGCATCCCTTCCAGCGCAAAGCGGCAAAGGGTGGCTCTACGAATCAACAGTCTTGGAAAACAGGAAAATCCCCGCAGGAAACTGGTCAGCCTTCGTAACCGTCGAGAATGGGTCTCGTATCAACGGTCAGACGCTTTCTAGTATGACTATTCGGTTCTCTGTGCGCTCGTCATCTGGCGTCTACACGACCATCGGAACTATTGCGCTCACCAATCCTTTCGTCCCGCACAGTCTTCAGGTGTTCTCATTTCCGGCTACGGCAATGCCAGGTGTGTCCTTTGGTGCTGGGGATAAGCTCTACATAGACTATTTCTATCAAAGCGGGACTGGTGCCAATGCATGGGCGAGCGATGCGATGGCAATCACAATGACCTTTGATTATGCACTCGGAATGAGTAATAATCTCCAGGTCGCCACACCTGGGTATGAAGCAGACCCTCCGCTTACTGTATACGGGAGTGCCGCTGCGTCTACCACACTTATAACAGCGGATAAGCTAGCCACAACTCTGGGTGGAACAGAAACTTCTTCACGGACAACGGCTCCGGCCAGTGGTACAAGTCTTTGGATGGAGGCGCTCAGTCAGGGAGGAACAGGCACAACCAACGCCAGTATTCCTGCGCAAAGCGGGAACGGATGGCTCCTCGACTCAGCCCTGCTTGAAAATCAGTCCATGAACTCAGGGAACTGGTCAGCCTCCGTCGCGGTGCGGGACTTTACACGATCTCTTACGCTCGGAAATATGACTATTCGCTTCTCTAAGCGCTCTTCTGGAGGAGTCTACACCACCATCGGGTCTTTAACACTTGCCAGTCCCGCTGTCACAACATCCAGATCTGTGTTTGCATTTAGCGCCACGGCTCTCTCAGGGGTCTCATTCGTGACTGGGGATAAGTTATACCTGGACTTCTTCTACCAATCATCTGGAACGGCCGGATGGGCCAGTGATGCGATGGACATTTTTATCACGACGGCAAGTACAGCAGGTCTGGCCTCTGACTTGCAGGCAGCCACCCCTGGATATACTGCAACACCGAATTATTATGCAACCGTGCTGCGAGATAATCCTATCCGTCTGTACAAACTCAACGAGACAAGCGGAACATCTGTCACGGATTACGGGTCGCAGGCGCAAAATGGCACCCTTCACGGCACGGTCACCCTCAATCAAGCGAGCATGATCCCCTCAAACGCAGCAGACGGTTCCATGCTCTTTGATGGTACGACCGGATACATGCAAGCTGCAACGACAGGGCTTCCAACAGGTGCTCAGGTCTGGAGCATGGAGGGGTGGATTACGATGCCAACGGTGCCTGCAACGGGCATCCACATTATGGCTGAGTGGGGAACCAATACCTCCAATGAGGCGGCGGCTATTGGCATCTTTACGGGGGTCATCCGCTTAAATACCTACTCCGCCAATAACATTCTCGGCCCAACTGCCGTGAATGGAACAACCTATTATATTGTTGGCACGTACGATGGCACGAACCTGCGCCTTTATGTGAACGGTGCCCTGCAAGGATCGCCGCTTGCAGCAACGCCTGCAATTGCGCTGACCTATTGCTACATTGGAACGGAGGATAATGCGGCGGATGACTTCTTCAGCGGGAAAATTCAGGGGGTTGCTTTCTACAATACTGTCCTAAGCGCTACTCAAGTCTCTACCCACTACAATGCGGGTATCACGATATTTTCTCCGCAAGGGGCCATTGCCTCCCCTGAATTGAAAGCAGGAGTCATCACAGGAGGGATTAATAGTTAATGCCTGTACTCACCATTCCCCGCACATTTGGGGGAACCCTTTTGATCACCCTGGCAGGGCCAACGAGCCAGATGGCATCTCTGGCAATTACGGCACTGTTCCGTGATGGTCAAATGGGAGGTGTATGGCGTGATGGTGAAGTTTCATCGCTTGGGCGTGATGGACAGGTTCAGGCGAGATCTCGTGACGGTGAAGTGTCTTCAGCCGGGCGTGATGGGGTGATTGTGATGGGAGGGAGGTAGCACGTGCCAATTAGCCCGTGGGCGCTTGGGCAACTCAGTCCTGTTTGGACCATCGTCATGGCAAGAGACAGCAAACCAATGGATCTCACGGGTGTGACCACGAATCAATTGAGTTTGCTCATCTATAACGCCAATCATGTGCAGATAGGTACGGGAGCAGGCACCTTTGTGATTGTTGATGTCAATCCAGGGGTCGTGACATATCAATTGGTTTCTGCTGACCTTCCGCTCACGACTGGCACCTATTACTTACGTGTGAAGATCAACTTTAATAATGTCTCGCCTGACATGAGCGATTACATCAACTGGGTCATCCAGGCGTGAGGAATAGAGGAGAAAGGTGGTGAGTGTATGGCGGATGGACTAATCAATGTTGCTTTTGATGCAGCGTCACTTGGGATCATTGACCATCTCGGTCAGTTCGGAACATTTCTTGAACCTGAGATAGCGTCAGCTATGACCAAGATTGGCGATCTATTAGTGGCTGCGGCCGAGGCAAACACATGGACCGCCTTCCAAAATCCCACGGGGCATCTCGCCTCTCAAATTGCCGCACAACTCCAAGGTCCGCTAGAAGTGATTATCACGGTAGATGTTCCCTATGCCTGGAGGCTGGAGGAGGGCTTCCACGGGGCTGATTCTCTAGGGCGTGTCTACGACGAAGTTGCTGAACCGTACGCCATGCCCGCATTGATGGCAAACGAAGATGAGATTATGGTAATCGTGGGGCTTGCTACTGCTGAAGCGTTTGCTTCGATGGGTGGGGGGGTGTAGAGTGCCAGCACCGAATCAGCCTTCAACGATTGCGGTTGCTCAGGCAATAGCAGGTTTTGCACAGTCCCTTGTCTATCCTTCAGGGATCTTGGTGTATAGCATCGTTTCACTGGGTGAGCAAAAGGACATTACCACAAATGTAGCAGGAGGAAATGCGTGCTTGGAGGTCTATGCAAACAAGGATGATTCACAACGGCATGCCTTCGGAGGCAAAATTTGGGATGAGCAGACATGGTTTCTGCTCTCCCTTGTCGGGCTGGACAATGCACAAGCAGCAGAGACCTTGATCTATGCCGTACGTGATGCGCTTGTTCAACCATTTCAGACCCATGCAACCCTCGGAAATGCAGGCAGCGTCTTTCACGCGCAACTCAAGCCGGGAACAGGAAGGTTCCTCAAAGTACTGCGAAATGGGCAATGGCTGCGAGCACATTTAGTCGAGGTGATGTCACGTTCAGAATGGTTTGTTATAACACCACCGGGAATAACAGCATGAGTATACAAACATATAGTTTTTATGGGTCAAGTGGTGTGATCCCTGGCGTCCCTGGACAATTCAGTGCAGGAACATGGGTCACGATTGATACGACAACCATGCAGATTACTGCCCAGGGGTTTCTGGCACCCATCTTCTCACCATCGGTGAGTGATGTGGATGAGACCTTTATGGACTATGGCGAGGCTGGTGTTATTCCAGAGGTCGCCAATCAACCCATAGATGCAGGGCAGATTGAGGTGGTTGACGCAACCACAGATACGGTGGTCAGTGATCACTTTTTGCCATCATCATAGAGACATGTTGTCTTTTATTCTGTTCATAGTGTGAAGGCTACCTCTTGTGAGGTGGTGGGAGATGGAAGGGAGAACATAAGAGTATGCCTATTTCGGCCACCGCTGCACGCGGAATCGTTGATATTATGCTAGAGGCGAATAACGGTGAACAGTTATTACTTGCCTCTACTCCGGTTATTGCAACAATAACCGGCATCACTGCTCCTAGTGGTAGTACGGGTATGAGATTTCACATACGCATTACCAATTGGACGGCTTCTGGGACCGTGACGATTACTGGCACTGGCACACCAGGCAACACGGAGACCTACAACATTGCCGCTCCAACTGCTCAACAGACCCAGAGTGCGCAGTTAGCAAGCAATGAGTATGTCAGTGTGAATGCCTACACGGCAATCACGAATATTACCACCACTGGACTCACCAACGGCACTATCACTGTGTATGGTATTTACGCTGGCAAGTTTACCGTGCCTTCCATCATGACCTCCAACCGTGTGGTGAAAGTCTATAGCCCGAACGAGCACAATAGTTTCCTGGAGCGTGACAAGAAGATCCTTCACCTTGTGAACAACACGACTGTTGATCTCAAGCAAGACGTCTACGCGGATTTGAGCTTGTGGTGGCCCTACATGATGATGGGGGCACCTACCATCACGACGTTGCCATCCACACCCACGTCGCTCTTTGCTGCTGCTGCCATCTCGGCAACCCAGTCTCTGACGACACAGCCAACGGCACCGGGCATGAAGCTCATCTTTACCATTACTGCCTTTACCGTTGCAGGAACATTGACCATTGCCGGGACATCCTATGGTCAAGCAGTGACCGAAACAATTTCCATCACTGCTGCCGGTACCTACTACTCTAGCAATGTCTATTCTGCGGTGAATGCTTCTGGTATTACCAACGCCACGACGGCTGCGACGATGGCGATAACTGGCGTCTATGGCTGGCAGTTGGTCTTCTTATCAGGCGGCAACCTCTATAGTGCAGCGATTGAGTGGTACGACGGTGCAGGCTCATGGACGCATCCATTCTCCTTCGCCACTGAGGGCGATTTCGATATCAAGGTCCAGACGGAGGCGACCCTGACCCTCAAAGGCAAGGCACAAGACAAATTGCCAATTGGCGATAGAACGACGACCCCACTTACGGGCGTGAATCGTATCGCCTCCATCGGTGCCAACCTCAACGATGAGCCAATTGTGGGATGGCAAAGTGCTGTGTATCTTGACCCTATTACGGGCACGTCGCAAACGACCGCCTTTATACACTGCGAGGAGTTAAAGGTCGCCCTCAAGGTGCCGCAAGAAGATCATTTTACCTTTACGAATAGCCAGAACTACAACAGGGCCTATGCCGTCAAGCGGGAATGCACCTGTGAGGCCGTCCTCGATTTCATCGATATGCTGCAGTGGGAACAATTCAGGCAAAACCTCAAGCAGTACCTCGCCTTCCAGTTTTTGGGTCAGTACATCGGGACCACGGGTGGGTCAGCGCAATTCAAAAGTTGGACTTGGACGCTTCCTGTCCGAAGTGATGGGCAATTCGATGTGACCTCTGATCCAGCAAAGGGCAACGTGCAAGCCAAGGCGATGTTTAGGACGGAATATGATTCGTCACTGGGGGGGAGCTACAAACTCGTGGTGGTTACACAACTTCCGCCTACCTACCCCGCGTGATCTGACCATAAAGTAGGAGCATCAGAAGGAGGTAATTTTTTTATGGCATTTCGCTTTTTGTGTGCTAAGGACATCTTAGCACGGGTTTCAGGCGAGGGTTTTCGCCCTCGACTAGCATTGCCTATGGCACGACAATGCTCTTCAGAAAGTTTCCTCCCTTTGAGCGAGGTGGACGTTTTTGCCCGTGTCTCATCTGACTTTTTCCGCCCTCTGCTTGCCTTAGCCATATTAGCACGGGCTTCAGCAGAAAAAGGTTTACGCTTTACGCCTTTCTTTGCTTCAGATATGTTTTTGCATTCTTCCTGTGATTTCACACGTCCTTTATGGGCTTTTGAGATTTTAGCACGAGCTTCTAGTGAGGGCGTCACACCTTTCATGCCTGCTCGTATGTTTTCTTTCCATTCGGAAGAAAAAGGTGGGCGTTTTCGACCTTTTGTCGTAGCAGACATCTTAGCTTTGGTTTCATCCGATAAATGCTTTCCCTTATTCGCTTCGGAAAGTCTTTGCGCTAAATCAGTTGTCGCGTACGCATTTCTCACGCTCGCAGAAATCTTTGCCCTGATCTCTGGTGTCAATGATTTCATTCCAATTCCACCCGGAGCTTCATTTGTGAGAGGTGCTCCTTGAGAACGGTAGTATTGAATCCAGTATTGCTCACGCTCTTGCCATTCATCGACAGAGACTTCATCGATGATATCCAGGAGTGGTTCCAATCCGAGCGATTTGAGATGTTTGACCCAGCGGCCTCTATGTGTCGCTTCTTCGCTATTCCTAATATGTACTCTCAATCGGTGCTGGGGATCATTCGACTTGCCCACGTATCGAACTTCGCGTGTGACAGGATCGCTAAGGATGTATATCCAGGTAGTTTGAGGGAGAGGGTTGTCCAATTGATCATGAGGTGGTACAGTGTCCACGATATGTCTCCTTATACAGACGTATCCACGCCAGGGGATGGGTCCAACCATCGCTCTGGCACAACATTTTACCTCCTCAGTATACCACATACCAAACATTCGTTCAAGCAATTTCACCGTATAATTTCTTGTTTTTCGTTACTCAAAAACAGAAAACAAGAAGGGCGATACTAATTAAGATGATGTTGATAGAAGTGATGAGGAGAGAACAACATGGGTGCATTTGATGATGCAGCGAATATTCTGCTGCCAGATCCGAGCGATACAGAAGGGTCAGCAGCATTCCGTCGAAAGTGGGGATGGGATGCACACGAGCAGGTCATCCTGAAAGGGGCGTACACGGCAGGAGATCTCGAAGCCGTTTCCAATGCTGTGCTCGTGAGTGGAAAGAGGGGCGAGAGCATTATGCAGGCAGGAGCGACTCGCATTAAGTTGCTTGATCGTCTCATTCTCGATTGGACCTTTGCTCGCAATGGGGTCAAGGTGCCAAAGACACTCGATGCCATCAGACGTCTTCCTGCAAACTACACCACGCCCATTCTTGAGGCCTGTGACAAGTTGGCATCAGCCATGAATGAGGAGGAGCAGGAGGATTTTTTGGACTTTGTGAACGGGCATTCCTCGGACGACTCCGTACCGATGAAACTGCTCCAGAAGCGATCATAGAGGCAGAGTTGTGGCCGCTCTTTGGTGGCTATTGGGGGTACCAGGCGGCACCAGTACGCAAAACCATCGAGCAGCGTCTGGTCTTCTTTGCTCGCACGTCAGCGGAGAAGCAAATCCAAGAAAGACAAGAAGCGGAATATCGGCTACAGACGCGATAAGTGGCGTAGAAGGTGATAAGTGGCAGCAGGTGACATCGCAATACAAATGACGATCACGGCGGTGGATGCCGCGTCATCGATTGTGGGGAATATCGCTGACAGCCTCTCAAAACTTCCTGGTGGACTGGGAGTAGTGGCTGGTGCTGCGGTCGCGGCTGGTGCTGCCATTGTGGGTATCGGGGCGAGCGCTGCCACTGCTGCTGGAAATTTTGAACAATCTATGGAGCGTCTTGTGACGAGCGCGGGAGAGTCACAAAACAACATCAAGATGCTCAGTGACGGTATTCTGCAAATGTCGGTTGATACGGGCACATCTACGGATCAGCTCGCTGCCGGAATGTATTATATCGAGAGCAGCGGCATCCGCGCCGCCAGCGGCCTTGCTGCCCTGAAGGTGGCTGCGGAGGGTGCAAAGTCAGAAAATGCCGACCTGACCACTGTTTCCAAGGCACTCACGGCGGTCCTCACTGACTATCACATGAAAGTTGATGATGCGGCATCTGCAACGGCGTCATCAACTGCTGTGATGAACGGTTTAATTAAGATAGTCCAGAATGGGAAGACTAACCTTCAGGAATTAAGTGCATCTATGGGGGCGGTTCTCCCAACTGCTTCCTCTCTGGGTATCTCATTCTCACAAGTAGCCGGTGTGATGGATGTTATGACGAATGCCAGCATTCCTGCCCAACAGGCTGCGCAAAACCTTAGCCACGTACTCCTTGCGCTCTCTGCACCCGCTGCCAAGGCGGTAACTGCGATGAAGGATGTTGGACTCTCTGCTCAAGAAGTGAAAGATGCTCTGGTGACCAAAGGACTTCCTGCGGCTCTTCAATTGATCGAAGACCACATCGGCAAACACCTCCCGGCAGGTTCCTATCAGGCTGAACAGGCCCTCAAAGCAATTACGGGCGGTATTATGGGCTTCAAGGAGGCAGCAATTCTTACCGGGCCGAATCTCAAAGTTGCGGAGGACGATATCAAAGCCGTTGCTGCCGCAATGGGGGATGCCAGTAATGGCGTCATGGGATGGGATATTGTTCAGGGCGAGTTCAACTTCAAGCTGGACCAGGCAAAGGCCGCTCTCAATGCTTTCATGATTGCCATTGGAGAGAAATTGTTGCCGCTTCTTACCCCGCTCGTTGAGGGGTTTACCAACTTTGTCTCTACCATTACGCAGTGGGTACAGGGGATCGGAGATGCCACAGCATCTGGGTCGAAGTTCAATGACATCGGGCAACTCATCACCAGTACGTTTACTATTATAAGTAATATCTTCTTCCATATCGGGGAGATTCTTCACACCATTTTCGCGCCTGCCTTTGAGATGGCGCAGACCGCCATCAGCAACTTCATGAACAATGGCCTTGCACAGGTTCTTGAAGGGCTGAACATGTTTCTTCTGAGAATTGATCAGGCGGTGGGAGCCTTCTCCAAGTGGCTTGCTGCGTCCGGGTTGGTGCAGAATGCACTCCAAGCCATAGGGGAGGTCATCACCCTTGTCTCCTCCTCTTTTGACAGTCTCACGTCCTCCGCTTTTAGCTGGGGGGCGAACATGATGACAGGCTTCGAAAACGGGATCATCTCTGTCATCAATAACATTATCTCCGTGGTAGAGCAGGTTGCCCAAGAAATCGCCAATTATCTCGGATTTGGATCACCTACCAAAAAAGGGCCAGGGTCCACGCTCAATTCCTGGGGCCAGGGTATGATGCAGGGTCTAGCTCAAGGAATCACTGCAAGCATACCACTTGTCACCACTGCTGTGAATCAGGTGGCGGGAACACTCAGCGGAGCATTATCAGGAAGCGGTGGAACGGGGATACCATCCGCCAGTTCCATGATGATCGACCCGCTGACAGGAGATAAGCGCAAAGTTACGGAAACATCCAATGCCAGAACTTCTACCAACGCGATCAAAGGGTCTGGTAATGCCATCACGAGCAGTCTTTCATCGGGGATATCGTCAGGGACGAGTCATGTGAGTACTGCGGTCAATGCTGTTGGATCACAGTTGAGCACCCTTTGTAGTAAGCATGCCCAGTCTACCAGCAACTGCGCTGCGCATGCACTTACCACAGGACTTGCCGCCAAACTGCATGCAGGAAAGGGTGTTGTGGGGGCAGCAGCTCATGCCGTTGGGTCACAACTCTCAGCCGTCGATAAAGCCGCTGAAGCAGCCGCGAAGAGGGCAGCGGCTGCAAAGCTTGCGGCAGAGAAAAAGGCAGCAGCAGAAGCCGCCAAAGCCGCGAAGGCAGCAGCGAAACTGGGACCAGCACCGGTAGCAGGAGCCTCGCCCGTACAAGATATCTTAGGCAGTGATGCGATCCAGAAGGCGGTAGCACCTATCACAAAGGCGGCACAAGATGCTGCCAAGGCGGTCACAGGGGCACTTGGACCCGCTGCGACCTTCGTCAAAAACGCGTGGAAGGACGTGTCAGCATTCTTTACACAAGTTGCGGCAAACCTGAAACAGGCATGGCAGTCGATGCTGCCAGGATTGCAGGATATCTGGCGAGTTGTCCAGCAACAACTGGTTCCAGCACTGAAGGAACTCTGGACCTCGATTCAGCCAGGTGTCGCGCTTATTGGACAAATAGCTGGTGGACTCGTCGTGGGTGCCGTTGCATTTGCGAAATGGGCCACCTCTGCCAGTACGCTCAAGCCCATCTGGGATTTTTTGGTCGTTACGACAAAGATTATTATCTCGATTCTCTCAACGCTCATCCATACCATTGCTGATGCCCTTGCACCTGTCTTCAAGCAACTCTCAGATACGTTCAATTCACAGCTCAAGCCAGCATGGGATGACATGATAAAGTCCATTCAACCATCGATCCCATTTTGGACGATGCTTGCCCATGCGATTGGTGGACTCCTCGTCATTGCTATTGGCGTACTCATGGCGGTTTTAGGCGGAGTGATTAAAGGTCTTGGAGGGCTTTTGGCAGGTCTCATTCAAGCCGTTGGGGGCATCGTCCAGATCGTGAGTGGGTTCGTTCAAATCATTAGTGGCATTCTTGCCATGATCTACGACCTGTTCACCGGCAATTGGAGCAAACTGCAAAAGGATAATGATACTGTCTGGAATGGCATCGTCGATGTGATCAAGGGTGTCTGGAACCTCATTGTCGGCATCTTCAAGGGGGCCATTGATTTCGTCGTAGGAACGACCACGGGGTTCGTTCAAACGATCATCAAGTTTTTCCAAAACCTCTCTGATACCCTGGTTGGACACTCCATTATCCCTGATATGGTCAATGGCATCATTTGGTATTTCAAAGACCTCTGGAAAAATATCGTGACGCTGGTTTCTGATCTTGTGAAATGGGTGATCAAGCAGTTCCTCGTCCTCCGAGACCAGGCATTTGTCTACTGGAATGCTCTCTATACAGGAATCGTCGATGTACTGAAGCTTATTCAGAACGGCGTCCAATATGCCATCTCCTTTATCGTGAACTGGCTCCAGAAGCAGTGGCAGACCCTACAGACAAACGTCAAGACGGCATGGGACGCCGTCAACTCAGGGATTACCGCCGTACTAAAACTCATCCAGAACGGTATCCAATCAGCGATCACCTCCATTCTCATCTGGCTCCAGAAGCAGTGGCAAGCGTTCCAGACGAATGTGCAGCTCGCATGGACCGGAGTGCAGAACATCATCAAGAATGCGACGGCAGGGATCTCGACGTGGCTCGGGACGTGGATCGGCGGACTTATCGCCAGTGCCGTACAGTGGGGGACGAACCTTATGAAGTCGTTCGCCGACTCGATCACCAAGGGGGTCGCATCGGTAACGACAGCGGTGACGGGCGTTGCCAACAAGATCAAAGCCTTCCTGGGCATTCATTCCCCAGCGGAAGAGGGTCCGCTTTCAACCTCCGACCAATGGATGCCTCATTTTATGGCGATGCTTGCGAACGGAATCAAGGCAAACACTCCGAAGGTGACGGTTGCCGTTACCGGGGTCGCCACTCAATTTACTACCCTGAATAAGCAGGCCGATACCTCCGTCAACGCCATAAACACGAAAATAGGAACGCTGAGCACAACCTTTTCGACAACGAGCAGCAAAATAACCTCCAATTTGAATATCCTTACGTCGCAGATCAAGACTTCATCTGATAACATCAACCGATCGGTGCAGAGCGTCTCCTCGAATACGGAAACGGTCAGTAGCCAGGTAGGGTCAAGTTGGCACTACATCGGGTGGGTCTGCACCACATCGAGCACGCTCGTCCAGCAAGCAAACACTGACACAGCAAGGAGTTGCCAACAAGCCTCTTCACAAGTCTCTATCACGATCGGTGACACAAAAGCTGATTACGTGTCATTCGAGGAAACCGTCAATACCACCATGCGGGGAATCACGAAAAACATGGACGATGGGTTGGCAAACTTTAATGGCACCATGTCCAAGTGGAGCGACGGCATGAAGCAGTGGACCGACGACCTCCAGAAGAACCTCAACGGCTTTTTCGATAGCAACGGACCAACCAGTAAGGCGATCACGAAGTGGATGGACGATATGCAGCAGAAGTTGAATACATGGAAGGATAACCTCTTCAAAACCATAGGCGACTCTGTGAGCAATTTCTTTTCGAATATGAATAAATCCTTTGCTCAAGGTATCCAAGCCGCGCAATCCGCTGCACAGCAGATCGCCAACCTGCTCGGACACAGTAAGCCGAAGGAGGGACCCCTCAAGGATGACGATGAGTGGGGAGAACACTTCATCCACAACATCGTCAAGGGGATACGTTCTGGTATCCCTGAAGTGCAAGCAGTCTCCAATCAGTTGGCGGGGATACTGGTTGGCGGTCTTGCGCCTTCTTCTAGCGCCTTCGCCCTTCCAGGAGGCAGGTCACCAGGGAACCCCATGATGATCTATGTCTCCCTTGATGGCAAAACCATTGGAAAGTGTGTTACCAAATATCAAGAGAGGGAGCTAAGAGTCCAAGGAGTGGTTCGCAACACATAATAATACAAGTATTGTATATGTGGAAGGGAGTAAGATGTAATACATGGCGGCAACCTGTACCATTGGTGGTGTGGCTTATATTATGATCGAGGATCAGCATGATCTAACCAATGCGCTCGATGAGCGGCAACGGTTTAAGTGTGACATCATCGATTATGCTGGTACTGCGCATTTTGTGAAGGGTGAGCAGGTTGTTGTCTCCGATCCCGTCCTCGGTATTATCTTCAACGGTTACGTCAGCTCTGATAAGGAAATCCCACAATATCCGTCAGGCGCGATCCTGCACTCCATCGACTGTATTGACCAGCACTATCTTGCCGACAAGCGCACATACACGCGCACATACACCACACCGTCTCTGGCAGGTAAGATCGCGGTGGATCACCTCCATGATGTGTTGCTGGCAGAAGGGGTCACACAGAATTTTGCAGAGCACTTTGATACGACTCCGACCGATTTTAGTCAGGGCATCATTACCAGCACTATCGGAGCATCAAATGTTGGGGACGGGGATCTGGAGCTGGCACCTGCTGGAAGCAACGTCACGATCTTAGAGCAAACAACGGCAGACTTCTCCACAGGTACCCTATCGAACGTTACTGCTGTCAGCAATACGTTGACCCCAACGACCGTCAGTGGGCTAGCCGTCACCGCAACGCTCCCCTTTGGGATCGCGGGCGCATTTCTCAATGTCAACTTCTGGGGTGGAAGCAAAGCACTTGGGACCAGCGATACTTTCAATTACGACATCTGGATTGCCAGCACCTCCCCACAAATTATGTGTACGGTAGGATTGATTTTTAACGACGGAACGACGGCAACGGGCATTGTGGACCAGAATAACCTCGCCATCGATGCGACTACCGACCTCACCAATTACGCGAAAGACAAGTGGTACACGCGTAACATCTCGACGACGACCTATAATGGCAAGACCATCGCCAATGTCTTCGTCGGGTTCGGCGGGACCTCGCAGGGAACCTATACGGTCTACGTCAAAAACGTGTACTTGACCAGTGCTTCCGGGAGTCCATTTTTCAGCACGACGGCCGTGGCAACCCAACTCAACCCCATGCAGGTCATTTCCTATTCATACTATACAGCAGCACTCACGACAGGAACGGTCATTCCCGTCTTCGATCCGGCTACCTCAATGCGCACCAGTCCATCACACAGCATTAGCGCGGTACAGTTGCTTGGTTCATCTGTAGTTACATGGGTAGCAGGAACACCAGGAACATCTGGATTCAATCTCAATGTCTCCTATGACGGAGGAGTGACCTACCAGCATTGCACCAATAACTCCGCTCTCCCAGGACTCCCTTCAGGATCAAATGTGGCTGGACTCAACATCATCTTACAAGAAACCTTTGGAGCTGGTACCAACCCCAGCTTGCTCCCCAACCTACAACTTGTCAATATTGTTCTGAACTCCGCGCCAAATGCGACGAAATCAGATATCGTGACCACTTTTGCAACCCAAACAGCCTGGAATACTGGAACGTATGTCAACACACAGGCACTGGTCAATGGGGATCTCGAACCTATTATTGTCACCCGTGACTGGAACAATCACTCAACATCTGGGCAAACCTTCTTCTTAATTCACGGAGGTATTACAGAGTCAGCGTCAACGGGCGCCTACGTCATGACGATGACACATTATTCTGGCTCTGTGAACTATGCCCAATCACGTCTTGACTTTATTGGTTCAGTTGCGGACTTCATTCTTGATATCGATACGGCCTGCACCGCGTCTGGAAGTTTTGTTGGTATTACCTATCGGCAAACGTATTGGAGCAGTCCCAGTCTGGGATCATACGGCTACCTTGTTCAGTACACAGGTGCTCAATTGTGGCTCTGGCGCGGTTCCAACTCATCTAGTTCATCGGCAACCATGCTGGCGAGTGTCTCTTTTACGAATCTCTCGACACACTTGCGTATCGTCGTGAGCGGAGGATCACACCAAATCTACGCGGGGAATGCAACAACACCAACGATTTCTGTTTTCGACAGCACGTATACGTCTGCGGGAAACATTGCACTGTATGGTGAGAACTCAAGTCCCACTATTGACGGGTCCGCCACGTGGGACAATCTTGTTCTCACGTATCCAGGCAACGCTACGTGGCAAGGACCTTCAACATCGATTAGTAGTCTAGGAACATGCGGGTTATCAGCCTTGACATGGGTAGAAGTCAATACGGGAAATTCACTCCAAGCTGCTGTTTCCATCGAGTCAAGTGTTGATGGGGGATCAACATATCAAGTCTGTACCAACGGAGGTCCCATCCCGAACCTGCCTTCGGGTACGAACGTATCAGGGAAAAGCGTCAAGCTTCTCATCTCATTCACATATTCGAGCACAGCACTTCCTCCAATTGTTCGCCAACTCGTCTGGCGCGTACTTGGTCAATACCCTGGCTCATCTGGCAATCGCACAACTGCGCCACTCGGCAATGATACGATGGTGCGTGCCAACGTCGTATCAGGCTTCGGGACCGGATTTGACTCGCAGACCTACACACAGGTTGGCACTGGCACCACTAGCCTCACCTCCAATGAGGCGGCAATAGCCAATACCACAGGCGATGTCCACATGATCTACGGGTCACGAACCTGGACAGACGAGGACGGCACAGTACGATTCCTGTTATCGGCAGCAACGATCTCAGCAGGGATTGAATTGCGCTACACCGACACCAACAACTTCTACCGATTGCAGGCATCAACCACCACTGTGAGTATCGTCAAAAAACAAGCGGGTATCTCACAGACATTGGCATCGGTAAGTATGACGATAACAACTGGAACATGGTATCGCATGAGATTCCGCGTCACAGGAGCGACACAACCATTGCTTCAAGGCAATGTCTGGCTCGATGGAACGCTCGAAAATACGATCAGTCCAGTCACTGGACTATGGAATAACAGCAACTGGACCATACAAGCAGCAGGGTAAATGGGAGGTAAAAGAGGTGGCGGATTATACAACCATCAACATGCAGTACCAGACAGGTACTGATGCAAGTCCAGTTTGGACAGGAACTGCGATTAGTCTCAGCGGATCGGCGGGTGCAAACGAGTTCCGTATGGCAATTACTGGAGGGGGTACAAGCATCGCATCAGCGTCATGGCCGTTTATGGCAAAGCCAGGAAGCGGCACGACAGCAGTCACCTCACTCTACGCTTATACGGCAGACACAACAGGACTTCAGGTCACAACCTATACAGGCGATAATACCAAGGCACGCGTTCTGCGTTGGAACTTCGATAATACAGGGAACCCCGTGACCGCTATGCAGGTAGGGGCATTTGCTAATAGCACACATACAGCCCCTTCACCGGGTACACAACCACCTGGGGCAAATAATGATGCATTCACCAATGGACATGCCACGGACACAAGTAGTAGAAGTTATATCAAGTTTAACCTCTACGGATCTGGATTAACCGCTGGAGGATCACAAGAAACGCCATCGGCAGGAACAGTAGGAACACTGCCTACGGCTACAACTGGCACTACTGGATCAGTCACAACCACTGCCGGAAACTGGTTAAATACCAATGGGGCATGGCAAGATGCGCAAGGTTTTACGGATTACATTACAGGTGTAGCAATACCGCAAACGGCAACGGCGTTCTTTTGGTACATGACGGTTATATTCTGGATCGGCGCGAACATTACTGCGGGCAGTTGGACGCCCTTGATAACATTGCAGTATAGCTACAGTTGAACATCATAGTTATACTGCAACTTTGACGAGGAGGATCGGTAGAGAAGGTATGTACGTGGGGGTAGATGATGGGATTGGTTGAAGAGTTACTAGGGTGCCCTCTCTTAGAGATTACACGCTCCTACTGGGCAGTCAAACTCACAACAGGTGAATGGATCTGCGAGGCACGTGTCAAGACCGACCTCTATAACGGTACTGAGCGCCAGTTCGATTGGTCGAACGATTTAGTTGCGAATGAAGACGTGCTCAAAATCACCCAACTCTGGCTTCTCTGCCCGCCCTCAAAGACTTCACCTCTTGGCAATACAGCGTATCTCACCATCGGCGAGCCAGGGACTGCCTTTCAGTTCAAGGTGGCAACAGCAGATAGCAACGTCGCCATGACTGCACGTAGTCTCCAGATACACGTCATAGGCAAAGTTACCAACAAAGAGACGGGCGATTGTGATGTCTTCGCATGGGATGATGCGGAGCAGGGCCTGATCACTCCTCAAACAATGATTTACGACCCGCTTACCGGAGGTGCAAAGCGAGACGCATCAGGCAACCTGATCTACGCAGGGAAGACCAACATCTACAACTTTCACTCGTGGAGACCAGATTCTCTAGCTCCTTTAGGGAGATTAGAACTCAGAACTGTGGGGGTCAGAGTATAACATGACGGCTCTCACTGAATATCTTACAGTTACCGTTGCCACGACCGTTGCGACAGCCAACACGCTGATCGAGAACGCCACCACGGGCGCAACACTGCTCAACAAGAATACCAATCTCACGTCTGGCACGACTGGATGGATTGAAATTCTCTCGCAAGGCGGAACCTTTGGTGCGGGCGTTGGGTCGGAACCTGCACCTTCTGCGAAAGGATGGATTGACGACGGGACAGGTCTCGTTGGAAATCACTTCTCAGCGGGTACGTGGAGCTTCTCGCTGGGATTCGAAACCACTACCACTGGAACATTCACCGCTGATGTTCACTTTAGAGCATACCAAAGATCGTCAGGTGGCACCTATACCCTGATAGCAGAAGCCACCGCTTCTGGACAAACCATTATCTCCACCAGCTATACGGTCGTCAATGCCTCAGTCAGTGCCGCTGCATCTGCCACGTTTGTGACCGGGGACAAACTCTACATTGACTGCCTCATGAATATTTCCACGAATGGGACGACTGGAAATATGCGCATGCAGGATGCCAATAGCGCTACCGTTGGCTCTACCAGTGCGCAGGCAGTCACACCAGGATATATCTCCAGTACTCAGGTCAACAAGGATATCGTCATTCGTGGACGTATCCAACAACTCATCAATAAAGATGTTGTGCTTCGTGGACGTATCCAGCAACTGGTCAATAAAGACATCAAGTTGCGTGGCAATGTTGGATTGTCAGCCACCAAAGACATCAAGTTGCGTGGTGTGATTGCCGCGTCAGGGATCAAGGACATCAGGGTCCGTGGACGCATCCAACAACTGGTTAGCAAGGATATCACGCTCAGAGGACGTACGGCGAATACGGTGAGCAAGGATATCGCGCTCAGAGGGAAGATTACCGGTCCACCCCTGACTTCCGGTGGATTCACTCTTTTTGCTAACGGCACCGGAACCGCACAATACGACCACTTCAGAGTAACTGAGTATCCAGATCCTGCCCTTAGCTTAGCACCGATTACGCCGCGAGTAGGGACAACGCTGGTCTCGTGGAACGCACTCACACCGACCAATACCACTCTTGGAATGGATATCAGTCTGGATGGGGTCAACTGGACGGATGTCACATCAGGGAACAATGGGAGTCTGCCGGGGATTTACTCACAGGTTGATCCCGTAACCGATGGCTTTGATATGGACACCACGATCAACTACACCTCTACGTTCCGCACAGGCGGATCAGTTGCGATCATTACCTATGATACCCTTCATAGTCGGCTCATCCTCACTGGCGGGACGAATGCCATCTATGCCTATTCTGCCATCAGTCGCGCCGATGTGGACTTCTTTGCAGACCTAGACCAAAGCGATGCAGGCGGTTTGGTCTGGCGCTTCGTGGATCAGAATAATTACTATTGGCTAGACATTAACGATAGCCTCACCAGCATTGGAGCAAATACCATCACGCTCTATAAGGTAGCATCCAACGTTCAAACACAACTCGGAACCGCTGCTATTTCCTATACCGTGGGAACATCCTCCAATAACTATACCGTCACTTTCACCAGAGGAACCTACCACCGTTTCCGGGTCTCCATGCTCATGGGTGTAATCACCGTCTATGTGGACGGGAATGCACTCATTACGTATACCGATGGCTCACCACTAGGCGCTGGTCTGATGGGTCTCTACAACAACGGTGGGACGATAGGGAGCAGGTACTACCAGTTGTGGATGACGCCCCAAGGAGATTACGTCACAGGTACTCCCGTTTACGACATCGTTACAGGTGATTTCGTGTACACCAGGGCACGCCTGGCAACCACTGACCCAAGCGTCACTCCTCAAGTCCTGGATATGACCACGATGGCAATGACACCAGCTATTGGAGCAGGGTCTAGTATTCCATCGGTGACCTATAACGCCACGCTTGTCAGTAAAAACTTCGATGACCTGGCAAAACAGAGCAATTATAGTTGGTACATTGACCAAAATAAGACGTTCAACTTCCGCTCACGTGCTTCTATTGCGGCTCCCTGGATCTTGCAGTCATCTCCATACGGGTTGGTCGCAAACGTAGACCTGGAAGTGTCTTCAAACCTTGAGTTGGATGTTGGCAATGACCTCTATCGCAATCGTCAGATCGTGCTCGGAGCAACGGATACCGCTACCTTCGTCGAAACCAAGATCGGCGATGGGAACACGCGTTCCTGGACAATGGGGTATCCATTGGCAGCACAACCGACCATCACCCTCAACGGCGTTGTCATTGCTTCTACGCAAATAGCGCTCAAGGGTGGGACAGGTGCAACCTTTTACTATGCGCTGAACGACCCTGTGATTACGGAGGATGCGGGAAAGACGGTTCTGCAAGCGACTGATCAGCTCGTCGTCACCTACACAGGTCTCTTCGATGTGACCATCACGGTGGATGATCTCACGGAACAGGCAGAGCAGCAGGCTATTGAGGGCGGAACAGGCATCGTGGAAAGCGTGGTGGATGTGACGGGGCAAGGGTACAACAAGAGTGCCGCCACGGCACTTGCCAACCAACTCTTGAGCCGATATGGCATCGCAGGACGCACGCTCATCTTCGACACGACACGGAATGGGTTAGCTGTGGGGCAACTGTTGAGTATATTCCTACCCGAGCAGGGCATCTTTGATGGGCAATTTTTCATCACACAAGTAGAAATTACCCTGATGAAGGGGGGAGCAGACAGTCAGATATGGTGGTACAAGGTCACGGCATCTGAACTACCCAAACAGGCTTCATGGGCCAAACTTCTGGCATCAGGTTTAGGGCTACAGTAGTTTTGTAGGTGTGTCAAAGATAGGGGATGTGTGGTTAGCGGAACGGGAAACAAAGACATGCAGGCACCACAAGATCAGGTAGCACTGTTGCAATTTCGCGTCGATGCACTTGAACGAACCGTGTCGGGGTTTAATCAGCAACTCAATTCCTACGTGCGAGAGCGGGAAAATGACCTGAAGCTCAAAATACTGCAAGATACCGCCAATCATATTGAAGATGAGGTAAACGGTCTCAAAAAAGATATCCGTTCGCAAGGCGATGAGGTGAAGATGCTCAAAGATGAGTTGCAAAAGCGCGATGCATCTCAACGCGAAAGCCAGGATAAACTCCAAATCCGCGTACTCGTCTGGGCGGTAGGTATCTTCATGAGTATCGTTTTGCTGCTCCTAGCAGCGTATTTCTCACATATTCTGCACTAAAGAGGTGTCTTATGAGAGCACGCGTACAGAAAACGACCGTGATGGTGGTTGTCCCGACCATCCTCTTCCTGTTACTCATGCTTATAGGTTTCGATCTCTATCCCGTGGTATCGGGAAATGATGAATTGGTTATTGAACAGCAAGCCTGGCTTCAGGTGGTACGGAATGAATATCTTGCCAAGGATATCCTTATTCTTGCGTATAGACCTGCCACCTATCACTCTCAGGCGGTGAGCGATCTCCAGGTCATTCTCCCTGGCCTCCAGCAAACACAGACTGGACTCCTGAAAGGTGACGCTTCTCTCGGACTTCCAAACAATCCATCGGATGAGGTCAGACAGATACTCCAACGAGCACAATCTGACTACGTTCCTCTTGTGGCAGCACTCAAGGTCATTCTCGCCCATTCTGATGGACCGGTTGACCCAATACAACTTAACATTGTCATGATGCATGAGTATCCCTATTCCGTCACGATGGCTCAACTTGCTATCCTCATTCAGCAACAGGCGGAGGCAACCAATCTTCACCTCCTCATCATTAAGATAAGCATCAAGACGCTGCTTCTTGTAGTGATTAGTGCGCACTATCTGTTCTCAGGGAGAAAGGCGTTCAATAGACTGGTGGAGATAGAAGAGGAGGCGCAGAAGAAGCAAGCGTAGGGTGAGGGTGTGAGTTAGTTGGCACATCCTCTGAAATTCGTTCGCAGTGTGAACAGATGCTACAATAGAGAGTGAGGATGTTGTTGGAAGATGAGAGGATGACCATATGGCGGCTGACGCTCAAAAATTAACTCAGATCACCCTTATCTGTGATGACAAAGGCTATGGGGGCTACCAACCTGGAGAAGTGGGGAGAGTCAAAGATGGGGTCTGGATGGTATGTTGCCCTCTTTGCAATAATTTGGGGGAACTGAGAACTCACCACGTCACAGAACATGACGACCAGACCATCACTATCTCTCCATCGCTAGTATGTCACGGGTCAATCTACGAATCCCCTGGTGTCTACCGCTCTTGTACTGCCCACTACTTTGTTGAGCGCAATCAGATCAGGTGGTGTTAGTATGTCTGACTCTGCTTATGTAACTGCCTACATCCAATCAGAACAACCTACCCCCTTCCGGCCATTCATGTGGCAACTTATCATGCTTACTCAGATTACATGTAGGACAAGACAGGACAACATAATCAACATCGTTGCGCGGACCCTCCTCAATGCGACTCAAAGGGATGGTATGCTCCAAGTGGAAAATGTATTGTCCATTCTTCTTCTCAAACTTAGCATGATCACAAGCACTATAGTAGCATCTGTACTTCTGTGCTTTCAACTTTTGTTGGATTTGTTGTTCAGTAAGAATACCAGGAATAGCTTTCTTTCGTGCTCCACGATTGTGATTATAGGTTTTGTATTTATCTGGATTGTTTTTACAATATGCACGCAGCCGTTGCTTATTCTCTTCAGCATGAGAGTTTCGATAGGCTTTCTGCCTAATCGCATCGTCCTCACGAAACATCTCATGATAAGTCTTACGTTCGATACTAGCACACAGCTTACATCTCGTTTGCACTCCATAACGATGAGTTTTGCTCACATGAAAGTATTCACGCGTAGCAGGCAAAATCCTTTTACATTTAATACATCTTTTATGTCCCATTTCAATAATTTCAACTTCTCTTCTGCGTGGCGTGGCAACACATTTTTTACACCAAGGAAACAAACCATCGGAACGGTTTCTGTCAGAATGAAAGAATTCAGATGTGGAAGGGTGCCAATTCTTACACTTGGTACACCGTTTTTCCCCCAATCGATATTCTCGAACTATGCTGTAACTCTTATTGCCTTTGCATATCTTACAACTGGAATGAAAGCCATCCTTCTTTCTGCTGTCTTTGTGAAAGTAGATGTTTGTTGCGGGGAAAAGTTCTTTACATTTGGAACATTGCTTGAAAGAGGATGTATCGGGTATAGTGTCGCTCATGGAAGATCTCCCAGGTCTTTCATCACGCCAGAGGGTATGTCCAGTACCGCTCTGGCAACAATATTTCTCAATACATCAATTATATCACAAAACAACCTGTAAAGCTAGTTTGTGAATGTTTTGCGGCGTTAAAGATGTTATGTAAGGAGGAATGACGGTTGAAATTTGATAATGATGGGTGGCTGGATGCTGCTCAAGGCTATAACATCAGCGGCAACTCATGGGACAGGGGAGATGTGCCAATTACGCACCTGGTGATTCATGGTACAGCGGGTGGCTCAGATGGGCGAAGTACGCTCATCTATATGAGCAATAATGGCGTTTCAACTCACTTTGTCATCAGCGTAGACGGCACGATCTGGCAAGGTGTGCCATGTCATAGCCGTGCAGCATGGGGAAATGCGCCACTCAAGGCACCAAGCCTCGATTTCGCACGTGCTGATCTCAACCCAAATCTTTGGACAGTCAGTGTAGAATTTTGTAAGCCTGATAACACCAATCAGATCGATATCACTGAGGCACAGAAGGCGTCAGGGTTCCCTCTCATCAAAGCAATCTGCGAACAATATAACATTGCCATGAGACCAGGGGATGGCAATTCTGGCATTATAAGCCACGCAGATATCAATTCTATAGATCGAGCACGCTGTCCCGGCACGTACCCCTGGCCTGACTTATTCAGTTTTCTAGGAAGTGGAGGGGATGAGATGTTACCTATCACCATTGATCAAGTCAGTAACTACTTTGAACAGGCTGGAGATCAGATCTGGAAGTGCAAACAGACCGGTTTCATCATCGGTCATGGTATCCTCGCCTTCTACTGCGCGTTTCGTGTCACTCCACAGGATCTGGGAGGACTAACACATCTGGGACTGCCGAAGAGCGGCGAACAGGGCGTACCAGGCAAGCCAGGAGTCGTGGAGCAGGTGTTTGAGCGTGGCATCCTCGCCTATGACACCGCCCATATCGCAGATAACCCACCGGGTTCTGGTTCAGTGTACCTCGCACATATCAACACCCCTCTTCCAACGCCTGTGCCTGCTCCCACTATTGACGTGAACAAGATCAAAGCGGCCACCCAAGAGATACTGGCAGCCATCGGAGGTCAATCATGAACCCCGCAACCACCTTTGAGTCGTCTCTTCCCTTCATTGCCTTTTTCGTCAGCTACGCCATACAGCAAGAGCACTGGGGAGAATGGGCCAACCTTGGTGTGGCAGGATCAACCATTCTGCTCTCGGCACTCATCACATCCCTGCTTCATGGGCAGATTACGAGCAATGTCCTCGGTGACATAATGGTGGTGGCAACAGCGACAACGGTTCTGCAAGCTGGCTCACTCAAACCATTGCAAGATTACCTCAGAGTGAACTTTCCAACTCTGCCCTCATTCCCAACGCAACCAGCATCGTCAGTGCCTCCACAACCGCCTACAACAAACGTAGCAACGCCATCATCGCCAAAGTCAGATAATACAGCAGGAGGAAGCACACCCACGCCATAGGCTTCACATTGCGAATGATGTTATACTGTAATCAGCATATTC
>Ga0209166_10000190_pt1 | contig 79922 bp, 96 predicted proteins | sample Coa_R1_3_FD_187151 | JGI IMG/M metagenome (GOLD analysis project Ga0209166, IMG submission 187151) | Surface soil microbial communities from Centralia Pennsylvania, which are recovering from an underground coalmine fire - Coalmine... | ecosystem: Environmental > Terrestrial > Soil >...
TCGTGCTCGTCGCTCGCCGTCCCCACTCTGGCGGCAAGGTCGTGCAGCAGCACGATCAACTTCTCCGGTTCAATGAAGCAGGACGAGTGTACATTCCATGTTTCTTTCACTGCCCGAAAACTTTGGCCCATTGCCTGAGCACCTCATTTCTCTTGCGTTTGGGTAATTCGGACTCCGCCGGCCGCGTCTTCATCCGCTGCCATAGGATTGGGTCGACCGCCAGCGAATTCGTGCGGCCAGTCCGCAGGTTGACGAACCCGCCGTGGTACGAGAGCCGCCCGTATCGGAAGAGCCGCGCAAGCATCGCCAGCGCCTGGTACGCGAGCGTCTGATTCACGAACGGCTCCTGCCGCTCCAGCGCTTCTAAGGCGCTGCACGGCGGGAGTCTGTCTTTCTTGTCGAGCTTCGCATTGATGAGTTCGGGGAAGAGTTCCGGAGCGGTAGGCAACCGCAAGTTGCACGCTTTATTCCTCTGGTTTTCGGGCTGCCCCAACACAAACTGGCCGCTGTCGGCGTTGTTACCCAGATCCAGCCAATAATGGCAATTCCAGTAGGCTGGGGTACGAGTCATTGCGTTCCGGGCAGCGCGGGTGTCCACGCAGCCAATCAGAATGTCGGTCTCCTGTCCCCAACGTTCGTCGACAAAGTGCGGCTCTCCTTTCCAGCCTAGACCCCAAAACAGATTGATTCGCGTGGCGAGCACCGTTGCCTTGTGCAATCCGATCTCACTCTCACTGAAGGGTTGGCGGACGCAATTGGTGCGGGAGATCCGGTCGCCGTCGACCAGGATTACGTCCAACCCGTGCGGATGCCCTAAAGCGAGCATGGCCTGATGCAGATATGGCAATCCGGCAGCAATGGCGCTTCCCGTCCCGCCGCAGCCGACGACGGTGACCTGAACCTTTCTCTGCAGCAGCACACTGGGAATCTGATGTTCAATCTCCGCGGCGATTGTCGTTTCGATAGCTGTGGTCATCGTCCCTCACAAAATCTGCAAGTGTCTGCGGCAGCTTCACCAGGTACTTCGCTGGAAACACTCTTTGTCCCGCGAGGGATTGCCACATTGCCAGGAAACCTCCGCGAAAACGGACGTGTTTGCGAACTCCGGAGGCGTGCGTGAATTCGCTTTGGAAAAACGACTCCTCCCACAAGTCAATGGCCGCGACCGATTTCTCCTGCGGAATCTTCATGCTCCCGGTGCAACACACGCCGTTGTCGTAGCAGTTCCAGTACGGTGCCATGCACAAGTTGGTCTCTGCCGTAGGCCGTTCGTCTTCTGTCAGAGCGCGAACCCACAAATGAGATCCGCACGCTTTGAACAGCAAGGGCGGGTGGGGATAGAGCTTGCCATTCACGTTCTTCAAGACCGGATCGCCCCTGCGGTCACTGAAAAACATGACCTGCTGGGAGGCTGGACTCCACCATACGATCACTTCTGCGGTGCGGACTAAAACGCGCGCCGGCAAGATCTCGGTGGGAACCGACCTTCCCAGACCTGCCATCAGGTCGATCAGCATCTGCGGCGTCATCAACTGGCCTTCCGCCAGCCGTGCCACGTCGCCGTCGTGGATTATTTCGTGGAGAGTTACAAAGGGATGGCGATACGGGTAGCCCTGATAGCTACTCTTCCCGTACACCAGCAGGGCGCGGCTCAACCGGAAGTCCTGACTCGAGCCGATGTTCACGGAGATATTCATCGTAGAGATCCCTCACGAGTTCGACGATTTTGGCAGCGGAGGCCAACGAGCGAAGCATCGCGCCAGCGTGATCGAAGGTCCGCCGCACTTCTTTACCTAGTTCGTTGTTTGTCCTATCCAAGTGAATCGGGAGCGCCACATTCGGCTGGCAAGGACCGTTTTCGCCCATGTGCTGCGCCTCTTCATCAAAGCAGGCGTTGATCGCATCGTTTTCGTACCAGGTAATCAGACACCCGGGCCGGGAATACTCAGCGTCTGCGAGCCAGGCTTCAACGCCTGGTACGTCCTTCTCAGTGATCTGACACGGCCACGCGTGCTCCTGCCCTTGACCATGAGCATCCATTTCGAGCAGGTGCCCGATAAGTTCGCGAGCGACGCTTGTACGCGGCCGGATTTCCTGAAGCAAGGCTCTGGCTCGCCTGTATTTGAGGGCCTTAGAGTGCCTCTTGATACAGGCCGGGATCTCCAGATCCACTTTGCGATAGACGGACACTTCCAACTCCTCGTCGCTCAAATCCTCCATCCACGTCTCAACGTGTTCCTGGGCATCGAGGTAGTCATACACGCGCATCCATTTGTACAGGTTAGTGGTGAAGACCTCGTAAAAAGCAGATGGCAAGTGAGCATGTTCGGCTTCGAGGCATGTGAGCGTCGCGCCAATTGGAATGGAAGCGGCGGCCTCGTAGTCGCCGACCAGGTATAAATGATCGGTCATTCCTTCTCTTTCGGCTTCAACCTGATTTCGCTCTTGCTCCGTCAACTCGAAAAGGCTGTCCGTAATTCGCAGGTCGCCAACCCAGACTTTCTTCAGATCAGCACCGCGATTCTGAGAACAAAACCTCCGAAATCCGCATTCGACAAAGTCTACCGCGCTACCCGACCAATCGTTGGGCCGGCAGATTCCCAACCTTAGCAGGCTCATTCCCAGGACCGCAGCCGGCCCTTCATCCCACCTAGTGCAGTACCTCCATCGAATTCCCTTGAGCTTGGGAAGCGTGACTTCTAGTCGCAGGCCGATCACACGAGGGGTGGAATCACCGTGCCCGCGGGCGGTAAGTACCGGTCTCCGACCTCGCCTCCGTCCTGAGCGTACTTGAGTGAGTCGAACGCCTTGCCGAGAATTTCCCCGACTTTGAATGCTTCTGGACATTGCTTCAATCGCTCCACGATGGGATCGTTCCAAATGGCGTGGCCATGCGTAGCGTCTTCCAACGCTCGCAGGACTCGTTTCGCGTTCTTATCGGAGGTTCGGGAGGATGTGGCAGCAAGCTTCCTGCGATTCATGGAACCCCTCGATCAACCTTTAGCCCCGATCGCGCGAACAAACTTGTACACCAGTTTGCCCGCGACCGTTTCAGGGCCCTCAATTGCAGCCGTAGCTATTTCTGGATACAAATGCGTGTACGTGTCTCTGACCTGTTCAGGGGTCATCGCTGGGGTAGTGTCAGGCAACTTTACCCCGTTGTAGAGGAATTCTCTTTCGAGAACGTGTACTTCCATGACTACTCCTTTCGAGGATGATGTCCCGCCGCTGGAGCCAGCAAAATGGGGCACGGACCGGGGCGCGTTGGACAACCCTCAGTTGTCGCTTTTCGGTTCAAGGTCGAACAGGCTTCCCGTACTCGCGCCAGGACCTCCGCCTCCAGAGCCAGTCGTTGCATGGGTTAGCTCGGGACTCGATTGTGAATCATCTGAGCTTTCTTTCGTGCCTGCCTTTGTCTGCACTTGCGCCAGGCTTGGGGTTGTGCTCCTGCTGGACCCACTGTGCGATTTCGAGTTCGTTGATTTCCTGGCTGCTTCTCTTGCTGCTTTGGCGGCAGCGTCCATCTGTTCTTTCGCACTGCTCAAAGTTGAGGACAGCCCCAGGTGGGCCTCCACAAACCCCACGAGTTGTCTCGGCAGTTGTTCGTCAAGCTCTTTGGGAGTAGCAGTAACCGCCAACGGAATGGTCAGCGCCGCGTCATCGGCGAGATGATCGGCTTTCAGCGGCTTAGGAATAATGTTGATGCGAATCTCTTGGTCGCTCACACGCGACAAGGTAAGAAGCAATATCCGTTGCGCGAGCAACGGCATCAATTCCTGAAACATGGCTTTACTCCTTAAAAGTAAGGGGGACGGGGAGTTGATTTACACGGGCAATTGAAAGACGGACGTTCCAGCCGAAGGATGGGGATTCCGCAAGTGCTTAAATCGGATGGTTCGATCGGAACCGAAATAGGAGTTCTTCAGGAAACCAAGTTTGACTGTTTGACCACTCCATAGAAGAGCGCCATCAGAACAGCGGATCCGCTAAGGCCGAGGCGACGAAACCCGTGTTGCGGGGATCCATCTCGAACAAACGGACCCACAGGGGTGGCCAAGTAACGAGAATTGCGACACCAGCCAGCCACAAATCTAGGAAACATAAACACGCGAAGACGTCACGCATGCTGGGGAGTCACGATGAGCCGAGCTCATATGGCCCTCGCAGCGGCTCCCCGCTCCAGATTTGCTGCGTCGTTTGACGCGGCTGCGGTATTAGCAATTGCTGGGATGACCGTTGAGGCTATCGTGGCGCCGGCTGCGGCGCTTGGAGGGGGAAGACTGCTCCAATCTGTGCCCCGCGATTCACATCGAGTCCTCGGTTCTTCTTGTTACTTCTGTGCCACACACATCGGGGCCATTTCGCGACCCGTTGCACTTGTCGCACAATGTAGCGAGGGGAGACACATGAGCCACTTTCTGCGTAAGACATGGCAGGATGAGGAAGGACAGGACATGGCTGAATACTCTGTGATGCTCGCAGTCATCCTGGTAATTGTGATGGGCACGGTCCGACTAATCGGCTCGAACGCCAACAACGCGTTCTCGCAGGTTGGAAGTGCGATTCAGTAGGCCACGAGGTCACTCGAAATCTTCATGCTCAAAATGCTTGTGATCAGAATCCAGGACATTGGGGTCGCCCGACAATGGTAGTTGTAGGTACATTTCTCCTCGGTGATAAACGAAAGTGACTCTCCCAGCAATTCGGATTCTCCTCGCGGACGACAGCGCGTCCGTGAGGCAAGCGCTTCGCACGCTGCTTACTGCTCACGTTGAGTTTCAGCTCGTCGGTGAGTCTGTGAACGGAGCGGGAGCGGTCAGCAAAGCTTTAGAACTGCAACCTGATGTGATTCTTTTGGACATCAACCTTCCTGACATGAACGGATTCGAAGCGGCTCGCAGATGAAGAGAGTTGCGCCTTCCGCAGAAATACTCTTGTTGAGCGAACACGATGTCTTGCCGATGGTTCAGGAAGGCTTACGTGCTGGCGCACGCGGCTACTTGCTCAAGTCAGACGCTCCGCACGAGTTGGCAACTGCGATTCGACAGGTCCACAAGAAAGAACAGTATATTGGTACCAGATTCGGGCTATGAGCGAAAAGAATACAAGCTCGCCAAATGCAGTGAACGAAACTCAGGGGCTCCGGGAGCGATCGGCAAACCAATAAGGATCGCTGGCTTGGACTCTGCTACCAAGTAGCTTGAATCAATTTGCTCATAAAATGACGCAGAAAAAAGAGGTGCGTTGTCCCTATTGCGTTGTCGATGGCAAGTTCCACGCAATGACCGTTCTGTCCAACGGGCGATTGATCTGCAAGAGCTGCGGACACATCGTTTTCCTTGACGAGACGGCTTTCAGGTGTCCTTGTTCGAAGTGCATAGAAATGAATTTCTCTCCCAAACTTCGCCGACTGCGGCAGCACTAGTTTGAAAACGGGGGAACGGAGTCAAGTTCGTATGCCAAAGCGCAAACTGCCGGTCGCAAATCAAGGCAATCCCTTTTATATTTGCGAGGCGCGCTTCTAGAACCCTAATAGACAGGCTCTGGAAATACGATATTTCGTTAGACCCCTAATTGCAGTAATTCAAGAACCTCCGTCAGTCCACAGATTCAGGGATGGAAATGGCCATCCTGAATTAAGGGCGCTCCGAGGAGAATCATGTCGGCGCTTAGGATCTATGCCTTTAGTCGAGCAGTGACGCCAAGAACACGCGAGCAGTGGCGGGATCGCGCAGGCGCTGTGCGGCAAGGCTTGCGCCCGGGCCGATGTGCAGCGTTATGGCGGTGGGTGGCAGTGCGGCAAATAGCTCTTCATCCGTGCGGTCGTCGCCGAACGCAGCAATGAGCGCTGGAGATGGCTCCTGTGACAACAACCGCTGAACGACGGCGGCTTTGTTGACGCCCCGTGGCCGCACTTCGAGCACTTTCTTCCCTTCAACAACATCCACCGGACGTCCGACCATGGCCTGCGAGAGCCGCACACGGAGTTCCCGCGCCTGCATTTGGCCAAAACCGCGCGCCGCCCGGCGGTAATGCCACGCGATTGACGCTGTCTTCTCCTCGATGAAGGCACCGGGTGTTGTGGCGGTGAACTCCTCAAGAATGCTGCGCACCTCAGACAGCCAACCAAGGCCCGAGGTATCGATCGAACACTCCCACGCGGCATTCGGCGCGGCGCGGAACCAGATGCCATGCTCCGCCGATAATGCTATCGGTAATGCACCGAACCAGGCCTCGACCTGGTCGCGCGCACGGCCGCTGAGAATCTCCACCGTAGTATTCGGACGCTGTCCCAGTGCTGAAATGAGGCTCAGCAGTTGGCTGTTGGGCATTGCCTGGTCGGGCGTAGGTGCGATCGGCACCAGGGTTCCGTCATAGTCCAGCAGAATGGCCAGGGTCGAGGCGGCACGCATCCGTGCAAGTGCGTCCTTTAGTGCCGCTTCCGGCGTCGGGCGTCGCTGCGGTTCGGGTTCAGATTCAAGTGCATGAATGAAATCATTCGCCCACCGGTGCACATCGTGCGACATCACTCGGCGACGCATAGCTCGCATCCGAGTTGACCGCTCCTCAGATCCAAGTGCCAAAGCCGCCGTGATTTTCACGGTGAGATCACGCACGTCATAGGCATTTACGAACACGGCTTCGTGCAACTCTTCGCTGGCACCCGCGAACTCGCTCAGTACCAGAACGCCGTCATCATCGACGCGTGAAGCAACATATTCCTTGGCCACGAGATTCATGCCATCGCGCAGCGGGGTCACCAGCATCACGTTCGCCGCCCTGTAGAGTGCGACCAAGCGTTCAGGGGTGATTGATTGGTGTAAGTAGTGAATCGGCACGGATGTCACAGTGCCATAAGTTCCGTTGATGCGTCCGATTAAACCCTCAATTTCGCGACGAAACTCTTGATAGCTCGGTACCTCATCCCGCGATGGCACCGCCACCTGGATCAAACGAATGTGATCGCGGAGATCGGGATCTGCTTGCAGCAGAGCCTCAAGCGCGAGCATACGTCGGGGCAGGCCCTTGGTGTAGTCGAGGCGGTCTACACCCAGTAATAGCGTCCGATTGCCCGCGTCGATCTTGATAGCGCGGAGTTCCTCTTCCACGGCTGGCGAGGTCGCGAGCTGGCGAAATGTTTCGGCGTCGATCCCCATTGGAAACACGCCAAAACGGACTTCGCGATCATCCAGCCACACGCGACCATCCTCCGGTTCCAATCCCGCAAGGTCGGCGAGCGCGGCAGCAAAATGCTGCATGTAGGAATAGGTGTGGAATCCGACGAGATCGGCGCCGAGCAGACTCTCCAGGATCTCGCGCCGCCACGGCATGATGCGAAAAACTTCGGCAGCAGGAAAGGGAATGTGCAGAAAGAAGCCAATGCGGGCCTCGGGCAATCGCTGCCGCAATAGCCCGGGAACCAGCAGGAGTTGATAATCGTGCACCCAGATCATGTCGCCGGGCTGATACTGGTCCACCACCATCTGCGCAAATCGCTCATTGACACGGCGGTAACTCTCCCATGCGGAGGGGCCGAGGGGGACGCGGTCGACGAGGTAGTGAAAGATAGGCCACAGCACGCCATTGGAGAAGTCCTCGTAATATTCCTTGACTTCCCGGCGCGTGAGGTAAAGCGGCACGATCCCGCGCTCGCCGAGCTGACGATCCAGTGTGGTGCGCTGTGCCTTTGAGACCCGCGAGGTTAGTCCGGGCCAGCCGATCCACACTCCGCCCGAACGTTCGTGGCAACCGCGGAGGCCGGTAGCAAGTCCACCGGAGGCTTGCGAAAAGGTGATTTGATCGCCATCAATTTTAGTGGTGATAGGCAGTCGGTTTGAAACAATCACCAGGCGCCGCTGCTTCATTTCGTAAGTCTACCCCACAATCATCGCCCGTCCGGAACGGCCCACTGTCATTCGTTTGAGAGGGTAGTGGTATGCAGCGACTCAATCCAGCCGGAGTCTCTTGAGCGAGGCGCGAACCGCTCTTCGACTGATGTCAGGCACAATGACCAATTCAAGAACCGTGACATCGGAGAGTTCAACCCGATATTCCTCGACCTCGTGGATTGTGCTTGGGGGGGACTGAAATCTACTGCTGGCGCACAATTGCTCGAAATGAGCGCCCGCCATCTGGAGACCATCGCAGGACGAATTCTTGTGTACGCTCTGTTTCGGTTTCTTCGAAGACGAGCGAGATGCGTCGGAGGCTTTGCGGCTGATCGAAGAGTAGCCGGATCGTCTGAGTTGCCGGACTAGCTGCACGCCAACCCCGCGCTTCTCCTGAGACCAAAGCAGACTCGATTCCGCAATTCTTCTCTTCCGATGTGACCTCGACCGAGGCCGCACCGTCGGGGTCCAGCCAATCTTCGTTTTGCGACGGCACATCTAGCGGAATCGGCCTGATCAGGCGCTTGCGCATGACGCTAGTTTACCCCTTGTCCTGCGTCTTGATAGGCGATGACAGCTTCAACGACCCTCTACCGCGCTACCGCCAGATCAAGATCAGGAAAGGAGGATAATAGTTGCCTTACAAGGAGTTCTGAAATGAGCACCCAAGCTCTTCTGCAATCATTGAAGGAAAGCATCCTCAGCCAAGCGAGTGTGAAAGCGATCTACGGCGAACCCATCGCAGCCCATGGCAGAACGGTCATCCCGGTGGCAAGAATCACGTATGGCTACGGAGCGGGGGCGGGTACTGGAGGTGTGGGCGATACCAGTGCTCGGGGCGAGGGTGGGGGTGGTGGTGGAGGTGTACGGGCTATTCCCGTGGGAGTCATAGAAGTAAGTGATCGGCAGACCCGTTTCGTTCCAATTACCGACCGCAAGAAGCTAGCTGGAGCGGTGCTCGCTGGCATCGGCCTCGGCATGTTTCTAGGTTGGCGCAGGCGGCGCTAAAGGCGTGTCGGCGTCAAGCTACCTATGGAAGATTCGATCTAACCGCCGCGCAAAAGGAGAAATTATGACTCGCGAAGCCAGATTGATGTCCGGGATCATCCTCATCACCGTGCCGACGATTCAATACGGCGGATATTTTCTGCTGACTTCTTTGATGAACAAGGCCAGCGGGTACATGGAGAACCCGCTGCGTCAGAATTTCTTTCGCGCCGGGCACGCCCACGCGGGCGTCATTGTGATTCTTTCGCTCGTTTGCCAGATACTCGCGGACGGAGCAGTGCTTCCGGACCCCCTCCTTTGGTTCGTTCGAATTGGGATGCCGCTCTCGGCGATTCTCATTTCGGCGGGGTTCTTTTTCTCGATGCTGCCAACGACCGCTACTCAAGCCAGTGGAGCCGTCGCCCTGATTTACGCCGGAGCCGTGATTCTCGCCCTCACGGTAGTCACGCTCGGGGTTGGGTTGTTACGGTCTTAACCAAGCTACGGATTCTCAGCCCAGCAAATGCGAATAGCTCTCCATCTTTCATTTCAAAGCAGAATGGCTGCTTGGCTTTCTCCATCCGCATCCACTGCCGGGATTTGTCGCGAAATCGGATCCAGCTGTGAGCCTAATCCAGGCTGTTAGGCCTTGGCCGCCACTAAGACGTTCTTTACAGAGAAAGACCACGCGATCGCTAAGAAGCTCGCATCGCTACCCCGGCGAAGGACTGTGACGCATAAACGTGGATGAATCACAGATCGCCATGATCCATAGACAACGAGGCTCTCCCTCCAATCTTGCCAGCGAAATCGGAATGGTGGTCCTGGGCTAGAACGTAACCTGTTTCAGGTGGCAGATAAGTCTACATTCGCGTGAGGGTGGTTATGAAAGCGCCCTAATTCAACGGCTCGATCCCCGCCCAAAGAATGCCAGAACGCTGCCCTATCCTTTAAGAAGTGCAACGGTATCGTGGCCTCGCGGGAAGTCTGCTATTGCCCAGCAGCAAATCGAACAATGGCAAAAACACGTTGTAGCGAGTGTTGGGAATGTCGTGATGGCTCATATGGTAGGCACGCGCAAAGCCCAGGCCCGGAGGCAGCCATCCCTCCATGTGAATGCGCCAATGGATTTCCTCGGCGGCAATCAGATAAACCGTCCAACCCACGAAGATACCCGGCGTAAGTCCCAGCCCCAGCAGCAGGTCGACCACGATCACCAAGACTCCGTTACTGGCGAACAACAGCGCGATGTGCAACGGCGACCGGCCAAGCGTCACGTGTTCCGCTTCCTCAGGAGCGCCAATGGTGCTGTGATGCTGCAGGTGTCCTCTGGCGAAGGAGCTCTTTTTCCGGTGCAGCATCCAGCGATGGTAGGCGTATTCGAAGGCGTTGCCCCAGACTAAGCCGATCACGAGACCGATCAGCCAGCGTTCCCAGGAAACCAGTAGATAAAAGCTGAGTACTACGCCGGGCAGAGCGCCGGACAGCACCGCGACGATAGCGTTCTTTCGTTTCTTGGCCCGCCCATGCTCGGAGGCGATCTCCCGGACTTCACTCGGGGTCTGCATGGTTGCACCCCTCTATCAAACGACTACTCACCTTTGAAAGCGACAGGGGCTAGTCAGGTTGTACTGACAAATCAGTAGTCGTTCACGGACGGTCCGGTAGAAGCCTTGCGGGGCAAGGGTTTTGGAGCGGCATTTCAGTTGAGATCGAAGAGATTGGTTGGGTCGGACTGAGTTCCTGACCCCAACGATTAGAAGCGAGCCCAGGTTGGAAAGCGCAAACCTTCTACTAGAGCGAAATGGCGCTCTTTACATGTAGTCGTGCGCGCCGAAAGTGCCTGACACCGCCGACATTGTTAGAGATGGCGATATTTCGCCAACAATGGAAACCACGTGGTGATCTAGAATCCAGCCATGTATCGAGTGGCGCTCATGGTGGCGTGGTTCGCGGGGACGATCTATGCCACGATTCCATTGTTCTGCCTCGGCCTTTACCCTTTTTCAGACACTTATTGCAAGCATCGCCCGCCGCTTCAGCTAGTCATCCCAGCGTGGTTCGTCATGGTGGCAGTAGTCGACCTCGTGACCTGGCCTTGGCACGAGGCCGTGCTGTATCACACGCCGGTCACGTGGGTAGCCGCTGCTCTACTGTTTGCGACGGCCATCATAATCTACCGTCATTCCCGCCTGGACTTCCTACACGTCGGAGTTGTGGGCCGCATCGAACCCAAGCACCGAGAACGAACGCTTGCCAGAGGAGGTATTCGCAAACACATCAGGCATCCTATCTACCTCGCGCATCTCTGCATGCTGCTGGCCTGGACAGTTGGCTCGGGGGAGGTTGTGCTGTATGGTCTCACGGTGTTTGCGGTCGTTGCAGGCTGGCCGATGGTTCGGCGAGAGGAAATGGAACTAGAGCGCTGCTTCGGCGATGAATATAGAGCCTATATACAAGCGGTCCCAGCGAGGTTTTTGCCTCGTGTATTTCGCTTCTCCAAGCGACACAACCCCTGAAAAGCAACTGACGTAAACAGATGGGATTGAGAAGGCCGGTCTCCGACGGGATGCTGTACGCTCCCAAGTTATCGACGTGCTCATGGCACAGATAAAAGGAGACCGGCAATGAAGAAGGTTAGCACTGGTGCAGCGAAGGCAACGAAGAATTTTTCTCAAACGAAGCTGACGATCGGTCTGGACCTGGGCGACCGATCGAGTTGGTATTGCTTGCTAGACGAAGTGGGGGAAGTGCTGCGCGAACAGAAACTGTGCACGACTCCGAAGGCGATGCGAGAGGTGTTCGGAAGCATGCTGCGAGGCCGGGTCGCATTGGAAACCGGCATGCACTCGCCGTGGGTGAGCCGGGTGTTGAGCGAGTTGGGGCACGAAGTGATCGTGGCGCATGCTCGCAAGGTGCGGCTGATCGGGGAGAGCCAAAAGAAAGACGATCGGCTCGATGCCCAGACATTGGACGTCAAGAATGTCCTGATGGGGCGACTTCTCCGTCGCTTTCCCATGCTCCGCGATAGCGCGGATCAATGACCCGAACCCCTTGGCAGCGAGAAATTCCGATAGAGGCTGCTTGCGGCGAATCGATGGCATGGCGTCGCACAAGATGACCACCTTCTGAGTTTTTCGTTCCCGCGCCGGAGGCAGGACCTCCGCTACGATTTGTTGCCTGAATCTGGTCCTGAACATATATCCGGACATTTATCTCTCATGCCTCGAAGCTGAAACGCCATTCAATCTGCCGGAATATTGGCTCGTGGGGGCGGTACCGACTATCGCGGGAAAGTAGATCATTGAGGCGGTCCTCGCCAGCAACGGCCCGTCCCGCCGCAGGTCAAGTGTTCTGATCCCATCACTTTCGAGAAAACCCTCGATTCGCTTTTTGCGCCGGATTGTTGGTAACCATTGTGAGTGAGGGTTACCCGGTGCGACTGCGATGTCGCGGGGATTCGGATTTTTGCGCAAGATTGTGCAACGTTACTTTCAGGTGACTATGAATGGGGTGGAGACGCCACACCGCCGGGATGCACGCCAGCCTTGCCGATAGCCGATTCGGAACTCCCGCCCGCACTGCACGTTACGGCGTCCTTCACCCGCGACTCGGTGATAGCTGTAGGTGTTGCTTGGAATGGCCTTTTGCGAGCACCTGAAACATGCCATCGGGAGGTTGCTATGACTCTTCGAAATTTGGCGATGGCAATTCTGATTACTTTGGTGCTCGCAGCAGGCGTGGGGCTTCACAATTACGAAAGCGCCCGAAACGCTGCTGTTGTACGCCAACTCAGTGATCAACTGGAGCAGACCAAATCCGAACTTGTTGATGCTACGACTCAACTATCAGAGGCAAACAAAAAACTCGGATTCCTCGAATCCTCTAAAGCCCGCGTTCAGGTGACAGCTTACGCTCTGACCGAAGACTTCGGTCCCGATCCGGTCTTCTCGAACAATGCTCCAGCAAAGAGTGCTTACGCGGTGCCCAAGCACACTCTCCCAGCAGAGAAAGTCTTGAACGTAGCACTCTCACCGATGGCAGAGCGAAAGCTGCATGCGAGCCTGAACGACACGATTGTGCTCATGTCCGGAGATCGCGCTCGGAACCATCTTGCCCGCTTTGTGGACCGCACGGCGCAAACTGAGACTCGCTCAGTCGTGGATATCCTGTTTGCAGATGCCCACGAGGCCCGCATCTGGGGGAGGCGATCATTCTTTGCGGTCAACATTTCTCGGCCCGACTCCCCATTTCAGCAGTGATGAGAGAAAACTCTGACGAAGAAAAAGCCCGCAGCATGAACAGCGTCTAGCGCGGTCTTTGAGGGTTACGTCTACAAAGGAGAGCACAGATGACCCTTGAACGGCTCAACTCTCGGCAATCGGGTATTTTGCCTGTACGCCCGATACCGATTCCTCGATGCCGAAGGGCGAGTGCGCGGAAACTCCCATCGATGAGCCCCGATAATGACAGGGATTGGCTCGACGTTTATCGAGCCGCCGCAATGGAATTCAACCGGAGCAAGTTGCCAGCGCGCATCGACGTAGCTGAGAAGGCTATCCACAAACGCTTACGGGGGTTGCCGATTGCACACTCTAAGGAACATCGCGAACTGAGAGATGCACTCAACAGTCTCGCCGTTCTCAAGCGAATGCTCTAGCACATTTAGCGTGTTGACGCCCATTTTCTGTCGGCAGTCGAACGCATGTTGCGTCAGGCTGGTGTTGTTTCTGTGTTCCCCACGAATACAAATGTGTGTGATTAGGTTAGGCGTTCTCGCAACTTCTCAGTCGAACCACGATTTCTATTTTCCCGTGTTTTCTTGAAACGATGCGCCCCGTGACTCGATGAGCCGGGGGCGCTCTTGTTCCTCGAGAACGAGATTCCATGCGCTGACGGTCTTCATTTTCTGTTGAGTCACTTCCGACTCCGCTTGCAGCCAATCATCTACTTCGTTTTCCACGGGGCCAAAAGGCTTTCAGGCAGAAAACGTCCGACCTCTCTAGTCCAGAAAAGCTAACAAACTGCCCGGGCGCGAGAACTCGCGACCGGGCAGTCTTTTTCTTGACTGGTATCACTCTGGCTGGCCGAAGCAAAAGAGTGATTGCTTGCGCCGTTAAGATAGACGCAGACTCTTGAGCGAGGCGTGGGCGGTTCCACCACTCACGTTCGGCACAATGGTTAATTCGAGTACGGTGACGTCAGAAAGCTCAATCAGAGAACCGAAAAACATATTTGACTGCGGTTACCCTAGTCACACACTCGTCCATCACCTTCGTTTCCGCTGCAGTCCACGAATGTGCCATGCGCTGTTCATGTCAACGTCGCTATAGTTCGAAGATCGGGTTCTTAAGGATGGAGGCATGAAAACTGAAGTGCCACGCTGTCCTTATTGCAGTTCGAGCGAGAAGTTCAGAGCGATGAAAGTTTAGAGAACGGCAGGCAGATTTGCGAGAATTGAGGTCATATCGTTTTTCCTGACGACAAAGCTTTTTGGTGCCCGTGTCAGAAGTGTGTGGCATCGCGCTTCGGGACGATTGCCTAAATCGATCAGATCGTAACAGCGTAATGGCTTCGAAACCTGCATCCCCAGTTCACAGAAGCACGCGAATTCCTTGCGAAATTCCAGTCACTCTCACTCGTCTCGATTCGACGAATCCGTCTTCACGTGCCGTAATAATTCTCGTCAACGTTCAAGGGTGTGCTCTCCGCTCTCACGATCCCATTCAAGTGGGAAGCACAGTGAGGCTCGAAGGCCTACCGTTGGGGAAAAGCGCGTATGCACGCATCGTGAACTGCATTTCTCTCGGTGAACATGAAAAAATGTGGCTCTTGGGTTTGGCGCTGCTCATACCCGAAAATGTTTGGGGCATCAAAACTCCCCCAGAAGACTGGACCCAGCAATAAGGACAAGACTTCTTCGGTGTGGACTCCAATCGAGTGCAGGAGGAAAGAGCGGTCAAAGATCATCATGGGAACCTTCGAAGATGTACAGGCAGCTGAAAAGCGGATGAATGAAGCGAAAGCAGCCCTAGAGCGTTATATTGATCGTCCTGCGGACCAACCACCTGATCACGAACTCCATCACCAGCTTCTACAAAAACTACGAATTGCTACAGATGAATATGCGAAGCAGGTCGCTACTTTCACGCCATAACTGATCGCGGTGGCCGTAGCCGCTCAGCCTGTCACCAGCGCGCAGGAATTTCAATTGGACCTGCTATTCCCTTGCATTTTTCGCATGGGCATTGATATTCCGGCTGATCTGGAATTACCGTGTGGCCGCAACTGCTGCAGACCAGGTAAATCTGCTTGCGGATCATCGGCTTGAATCCGTCCTGTTCGACGCAGTACGGGCAACGTACTTTTTCCATTTTTATTACTTTAACAGCGTAAAAGTGTCCGCTGCTAGCCCCGTAGGTGCTCTGTTTCTAGGTTCCTTACTTTCGTAACCGCTAGAATACTCAGTTCGCCGGATATCCACTCGGTCCGGGAGAGGCGTAGTGTACCTAGAAATTCCCTTTGTCTAGGCGGACTCGGTATGGCCCGACGCCTTCGTGTGCTGGTAGGGATGACAACGAGAACATCGCGCGATCCGCCAAATTCTCCGCTCAGAGACGGATATCGAGGTTGTTTGCGAGGCCACAGACGGGAAAGATGCAATTCATAAGGTCAAAGAATATCGTTCTGACGTAGTGCTACTCGACATCACGATGCCGACCATCAATGGTTTAGAAGCAGCCCACATCATCAAGCAGGAATTTCCATCCGTTGAGATTCTCATTATCAGCCAGCGCGATACTCGCGGATTCCAATGGGCGGCGCTTGCGGCAGGTGTGAGTTCCTGTGATCAAGAGCAATGTGGCACGAGACCTGATTCCGGAACTGCGAAGAATTCAAGGTCTGCGCAAAGCAGCATAAAGTTGGTTTCATTACAATACCCTTCGCTTAATCTCTGCAGTGGTTTGCTCCGCTTCCACAATCAGTGCATCGAGCATTTCCTGGCCCGAACCTTTCCCGATAAAGCTTCGCAACTGTTTCAGCCCCAAAACAGTGGCCTCCATTTGCTTCAGACATACCATTAGGACTTCCAATGAGTCGAAAGGGTCAGGCACGGATGGGATTGTACCCCTCCGTCGTTTGCTTGTGCACGCGGCGCTTTCTCGCGCGCTCCTCCGCCCGTTCGCACGAACAAGCGCATGAGCGCGACCCCAGGAGCGCTGACGGGATGGATACGCCGCCGTTGGTTAATCGCTCTTTGCTTCAGAACAAGGACTGCCGATGATTCGAACCTCATACTTCGCAATGGTCGAAATAATCCGATGGAGACGAAACCCTTTGCTACGTGTGCAGTTTGCGGCAAGCCTTGCGCGCTCGACAATTGCAAAACCGACAAATTTGTACGTGCCGTGCATGATGCTTGTTATCTGATGGTGCTGGCATCTAAGCGCGTCTTGCTACCTACGCTTCCTACTCCCGAAGACTAAACGACTCAGAGCACTGCAAAATTCCCGCTCGCGCGCGGCTTGGCCCCTGCCGAGACCGACCCCGCAGGGGTCGGTCGCTGTGGTGGGTGGCTGGATTTTTCCGCCCAAATAGCTGTCCCCCTGACCAGACTGTGTTTCCTTCCCGCGTAATGGAATCTGGCACGTGGGTGCAAGGTGAGCTCCGAAATTCCACAAACACGCGAATTTGGACTGACCGCGTCATTAGGCTCAAACGTGGAATCACCTTTGGCGGTAGCCTTCCAGAAGTCGTGAGCAGCTATGGCAGCGTGAGGAATTTGAAGATCATCCCACGGAAGGTGTTTTTCGACCAATACTGCTAATGATTAGCTCGGGGATTTGCTCAATAAAAACGCTGGCGTTACTACCGTCACTTGAGCGTGCAAAGAGCCTGTGATCAGCTTGAGGTAAGAGGGGGGGACCCCGTGCGCCGTCACATCAGCTCTGTTCTCTTGATATGCTGCATCGGGAGTGTTGTCTTCGCATGCCAGCCTTCCTTCGCTCAGCAAGAGCAGATCGAGGCCAGGCGCAAAGTCTTAGGCAAGGTGGTTCCTGTCTATCCCGAGTTGGCACGCAAAATGCACATTAGCGGCAGCGTGAAACTGGAAGTCATCGTCGCAGCAAACGGCTCACCAAAAAATCCCAAAACTCTGGGTGGCCATCCTCTATTAGTGCAAGCAGCGTCAGATGCCGTAAGCAAGTGGAAGTGGGCACCGAGCATGCAGGAAACCACCGAATTAATCGAAATCAAGTTTAACCCGGACTGACTTGGGCTGCACTCTCTTTGTGACCAAGGCTGGATTCGTCAACCTCCGACGCCGGGAGACGCGCCAACGTTGGAGGATGGAAGCTGAGCAGTTTCGGATTCCCATCCAGCCAAGTCGCAACAAACAGCCAACGACCGAAGAACTGTATCTTCGCTGTACTGTTTGACGGCACAAGTTCGAACCTGGACTGCGGTATTGCACAACTGATCATTGTTGGGCCAAACGACTGCTGGGCGCTCGCAGGCCCTGAGATTCCCAATACAGTGTCCATGCTATCCCCTTCGCACGCGGGTTGTAGCACAGAAGTGCCATGCCCCCGGTTTCAAACTGAGCTTAACACTGATGCAGTTTGTTGCCGCTGATCACTCAGCTCGACGCGATTTCGTCCAGTGCGTTTGGCCAGGTACAATGCCGTATCGGCGCCGTGTAGCAGGGACTCTAGTTTGCATCCCGGAAGGTATTCCGCAACTCCTATGCTAACGGTTGTGTTGATCTCGTTGCCGTGAAGTGCAATGGGATGTGCGGCAACGTGGACGCGAATTCGATCGCTTAGTTCTCGTGTTTGTGCCGCGTCGCAACCTGGAGCGATGATTAAGAACTCTTCGCCGCCGAAACGGCCGAATGAATCGTAAGGCCGCAGAATCGTCGCAATGTTCCGAACCAGGGCTTGCAATACCCCATCGCCACCTCGATGCCCGTAGGTATCATTCACTGTCTTGAAATGGTCGATGTCGATCAGAATGAGCCCAAGTGATTGCCCTTGGCGCTCTGCACGGAGCATTTCTTGCTCCAGAATGCCCATAATGCCAGCTCGATTCCAGATTCCGGTAAGATCATCATGTGTGGCTTGCCGGCGCAGTGCTTCCTGCATATCTTCCACAACGGCGAGAATCATACCGAAAGCCACGAACATCTTGGGCACGTTCCAGAGTTCGTCCGGGATGTGGACTTGCGGAATCAGCCGATCCGTCAACATTCCAACTGGGAACACTGCGCCCCAAAACAAGAACCCAATTATGACTGTCAGAACGCCTGGCGTGGTGCGGTACTGGTTCCGGCACATGATTACGCCCGGAAGTGCAAAACCAGCTCCGAGCAGTGCATTGCCGCCGGGATCAAACGAACCTTGGAGCGCGGCACGAATTGCCCAGAAAGCAATCCCCGTCAAAACCAGCGAAAGAAGCACCGGAGCGATGGAAATCCTTGGCTCGGCGTAAAACATGAAGCAAATCCCTCCGGCAAAGCACGCCGTCAGACACAGCACATACGCCCAACCCGATTTCACATCGTACGATCCCAGGACTGCGTAGGCGACAGAGGGAACTCCCATAATGAGAAGTGCCCAGATCCGCTTGACCTGGTCGTCGATAATCTGAGAAGCCGCCACGAGAAACACTACCGCCGAAGCTTGCAGGGCTCCCCAATCAAGTGCCTGGAGGCCGGGACTCGTTTGCCCAGTACGGGGCTCGAGACCTTGGGCCAAGAAATGGATGAAGACCAGAAACCAAGCGATTTTCCAAAACTTAGATCGCGCCGTAGGAATCCGTCGCTCAAGACAGGTAAAGATGACGGCCAACACTGCAACCGTCACCAACGTCGGTACCTTTTCCGATAAATTCATAAAAAAACAAGATCATCAGTGTGATTGCATCGGGGACGATAAACAAGGTGACTCCGGTTACCTGGGGACACCTTACCGGAGTATTCCTGCTAAAGTGCATCTGGCGCAAAAACAGCGAGAGCCTTCGTTAAGGAAAAGCAAGAGCTTCTTTCTTAGATCAAGCGGCTTAGTGAACAAATGGATGTCGTTCAGAGCTCGGACCGAAGGGGATGAGTGCGCCGACACTTCCATGCTGTTCGCGGCGATCCGGGGTCACCAGCTGGAAATTCTGGAAGACCATTTCCCCCCGATCTTCCAGCTTTCGGCATTACTATCGGCTGAAAAACGGAATTAGGAATAGCATTTCGGGAGGGGTCTAACGCCGCAATTAGGAGAGCCGCTAGTCCCGCAAGGCAAATTGCAGCCCCCGTGACGAGCGCTACGATCACCGTGCTGTACTCAATGTCGTTTCCGGTCCGAAACGTATTGTCCCAGTGATCGAAGAGTTCCGAGAGATGGCCCCAGATACAGAGGCTTAGGATGAACGCCGTGCCGAGATGGAGAACTCGCGCCCGCACTTTTCGTTGGATGCTATTTTGTCGTCCGAAGCTGAAAAAAACCTGAAGGTTCAAGATCATCGGGCCGACTGAACCCCCGCTGGAATGCTCGCTCCCTGGGTTCGCAAAGGCTGCAACTGTGGACTTGACTCTGGAGTATGCTCTAGAGTGTATGATTTTCTTATGCCACACTTTCTGGAAAGGCCCGGCAGCACAATCCAGATTGGTGAAGCCGCACAGCAAGCGAAACTTAGCATAGATACGATCCGCTTCTACGAGCGCCGGGCGCTGTTGCCAAGAGCACCCCGAACCGAGGGGCACTTCCGCCTTTACACAACGGATGACGTAGCAAGACTCACTTTTATCAAGCAAATGCAGGGACTCGGGTTCTCCTTGCAGGAAATCAAGCAACTTCTCGATCTGCGAGACCGTGGTGGACATGCTTGCGGGCAAGTCAAGAACCTGTTGAGCTCCAAACTCGACGAAATTCGATCCAAAATCCACGACATGGAAAACCTGGAACGCGAGCTGGTCCTCGATCTCCAAAAGTGTGATCGGGAACTGAGAAAAGGGCGAGGTCACGGGCCGCAGCACTGTCCTATTCTCAGTAACAAAAATGGAAGGAAATAGAACTTCATGGTAATTGAAGTCTTTTACGTCCCTGGCTGCCCGAACCACCAGCCTGCGATTGCCAGCCTAAGGGATGTGCTGCGGTCCGCCACAATCGACGCACCCATTCATGAGATCGCGGTGATCGATGAGGCAATGGCAAGTAGGCTGAAATTTCCGGGTTCTCCGACAATACGTATTGATGGCAGCGACGTGGAATCGAATCACCCGGAGTCCTACGGCCTTGCGTGCAGACTCTATTCGAACGGAGCTGGCGTTCCATCTCGTGAAATCTTGGAGCGGGCGCTTGCGCAATCAAAAGGAAGGAAAATCTGAAAATGAGTTCAACCGACACAACTCGAAGCCCAATCCATACGTCGGAATCCAGCTGTACACAGGAAGGTTGCTGCAGTTCACCTTCGTCAATGTTTTATTGGTGCATGGTGTCATTAGTGGCGTGGGGTTTACTCAGTCTTGTGGGTCTTGTGTGGCATCCGCTTCACGCTACGTCGGCCGTCACCATTCTGTTCGCCGCCGCAATCGGCTGTTTTGCCAATTGGGTCAAGAATCGCACCTATCACTGCAGCATCAGTGCCTGGATATTTCTGGCGGGTGCAGTGGTCTTTCTGCTGACAGATACTGGCTTGATTCAAATCGAGCCACGCTTCGTTTGGCCATTCGTGGCTGTCGGAACTGCGCTCTCGTTCATTCTCGAGTGGCGATACGCAACTCGAATACGTTAGTGAAGGTATATGAAGGTCTCGGAAAAAGGGGCACCCGCGGCGGCGATCATAGCCGCTCTTTCCACGCTCGCCTGTTGCCTCCCGCTAGGATTCCTTGGCGCGGTCGGGCTCGCGAGCCTCAGCCTTTGGGCGCGGCAATACAGTCGCTGGCTGTTGCTCGCCGCGATTGCATTCCTATGCGTTGGTTCAGTGCAGCTGTATTTCAGGAAATCTTGCACAAAAAGAAGCAAGGCCACTCTCGTGCTCTTCTGGGCTGCTGTGGTGATCGTGATCCTGGTGGCCCTGTTTCCTCAACTGGTCGCCACCCTCATCGCCGGATAGAGGTGTCTGATATGGTAAAGAACAAGTGGCTCTGGGCACTTCTTGGGCTGGTCGTGCTGGCGGTTGCCTGGTCCTTTTTGTGGTCTCCTATCACGCCGAAGGGTCAGCCGCCACTCACCCGCCTAACCAACGACAATCTGTTCGTGAACCAATTCAACCACACCGCCTCCAACGTACGAATGGTCCTTCTTTTGTCCCCGACATGACCCGGCTGTTTGCGGGGGGCCTCCGCAGCCGAGGAAGTGCTAAAGCAAGAGTCCGGAAAACTGACCGTTTTGGTGGTGTGGGAGCCGATTTTGCCGTCTGACTGGAGCAGACCAACTCGTCCGGTAATGGCTCGAATTCCGGACAACCGGGTCATTCAGTTCTGGGACAAGGACCATTTGATCGCCGAACAATTGAGTAGGCAGCTGCGCACGAAGCAGCCCAATTGTTGCCGGCATTCGGGAACGCTTTGGGATTTGGTCGCCCTCTATCCGAATGGCACGAATTGGAAGGAGTCGGAACCATTTTATGTAGACGGACCCGTTTACAAAGTTGAGAGCGAACTCGAAAACCAAACCTCGAAATTGCTGCGATCCGTGAATGCGATAAACGCCTCTTCCGCAAAACCAATTCGGTAGTTACCCAAGCCGCCGGCTCTGTGCATTGCTCAAATCATTCCCCTCGCGGTATCCTCATCCGCCTCACGGAGGATCTATGCTTAGGTCGTATTATCGTACCGTTGTTTTGTCCGGGATCTTTCTGCTATTGCCACTGTTCGTCCAGGCACAGGCTTTTTCCGTCGGCACGGCCACTGCCGAACCGGGGCAGAAATCAACGGGCTATTTGGAAGTCCCCGCTGGTGCCGACGCTGCTACCAATATTCCGGTCGTCGTCATCAACGGCGAAAACCACGGTCCTGTCCTCGCTCTTGTGTCTGGCGCTCACGGTACTGAATATACCTCGATCATCGCGCTTGAAAAACTCATCAACCTGCTTGATCCCACTCAGATCACCGGCACCATTATCCTTGTCCCGCTCGTCAACGTTCAGTCCTTCGAACAAAAGATCCCGCACGTGAATCCGATCGATAATAAGAGCATGAACCGCTTCTATCCCGGGAAAGCGGATGGGACACAAACGGAACGTGCGTCCTTTCTTATAACCAAACAAATCGTCGATCGCTGTGATTATCTTATCGACTACCACGGCGGCGATCTCGACGAGAGTCTCCGCCCTTATGCGTATTGGGCACCTACTGGCAAGGAGACCCAAGACGGTATATCCAAAGAGATGGTCCTCGCCTTTGGACTCGACCACATCATTATTTGGCGCGACCGTCCGACCGACCTAAGCGCTACTCGCTACCTCGACAACACCTCTACTGCTCGCGGCAAACCTTCCATCGTCGTCGAAGCTGGTTATGCTGGCACCGTCGAAGCGGATGATGTCGCACTTCTCGTCGACGGGACCCTCAGCACTATGCGTGCTCTCAAGATGCTGTCGGGAACCCCTCGCCAATTGAGAACCCTGTCTGGCTCGACAGAGTCGTGGATGTCTTGGCGGACGGGCCTGGCATTTGGTATCCGCTTGTGAAGCGTGGCACCTATGTTCAAGCGGGGATGAAAATCGGCTTTGTCACCGACTATTTTGGCAAACTGATACTCGAGGCCCGCGCTCCAGTTTCCGGCATCATTTTGCACATCAATGCGGTCCCATCCCTCAAAAAAGGCGACAACATTGCAGACATCGCCACCATTGCGGCCCACTCTCCCTAGATCAATAACTAGAAACAACCAATGACTCTCCTCTGTGGACACACTGCTCGTGTATATCCCACGACGCCTTCTTTCTGCGCTGTTTGCAGGTACGAATCCAGGGAGCGCACACAACTTCCGTGCCGCACGTGATCAAGAACTAATAAGGACGTGTCGGCGTGTTGAGGTCAACCTCGCCGCGCCGCCGCGATGGCGGCAACGTCGATCTTCGTCATCGTCATCATCGCCTCGAACGCACGCTTTGCTTCAGCGCCGCCAGCCGCTAGCGCATCAGTTAGCACGCGCGGGGTGATCTGCCAGGACAAACCCCAGCGGTCCTTGCACCAACCGCACGCGTTTTCCGTCCCGCCATTACCGACGATCGCGTTCCAGTAACGATCCGTTTCTTGCTGATTCTCCGTAGCGATCTGGAAGGAGAAGGCCTCTGTATGCTTAAACGTCGGTCCGCCGTTCAAACCGAGGCAGGGTATGCCCGCGACGGTGAACTCCACCGTGAGCACATCGTCCTTCTTGCCTCCCGGATAGTCAGCGGGAGCTTCGTGAACAGCCGTTACTTCACTATCCGGAAAAATGTCGACATAGAAGCGCGCCGCCTTATCCGCGTCCTTGTCGAACCAGAGGCAGATTGTGTTCTTTGGCTTCATGTTCCTGTGCTCCTTATGCTCGCTCAGGCCGAACGCGAGCATTCTTGCGTCGGTCTGTATCGGTGACCGCTCATCAACTGATCTGCCGCAGCCGACCGTCTCAAATTGGTCACCAGCCGCGCTGTCCTTCTCAATCATATCGCGCGTTAGGGATCAACTTCGAGATCCGGAACTCTGACAGGCAAATCTTCGAATATTCTCGATTCAGTCCAGGGACAGACGGCGCATTCCCGCGTGGCCTCGTCGATTTCCTGGATGGTCGTCCAACCGGAAACGGGCCTTCTGGGAGTTCGTCGGCGAACGTACAACCATCGCTGGTTAAAAAGGGACGGCCGGCCGGTACCGTCCCAGCTAGAACGACTGTGAGAACCGAGTCTCCAGAAACTCTCCCAGTTTCGCCGTCGCCTTGAATTGCGGAATGGGTTCGAGCTCCTTAAATGCGGAAGTCAACGCATTCGAGAGACTCCAGATGGTGCGCGACCGGAACTCCTCATACTTCGGTTCGAAGTAAAGATCATGCACGGGTGCGTGCAAGATGTTTGGGAACTTCGAGTCTGCCCTCGACGAACGCTTCGTAGATGACAACCTTCGCCGTAACGTCGGTGAGTTCACTTCTCTGCCAAGTCTCCACCTGTTTTCTCATCGGTTCGAAGTTCCGCTGCATCCGGTCAACACCGACCGAGATGCAATCGATGAGCGAGAACGACTTCGAGTGCTTCGCGAGCACCGGCGTAAACACGCCAGTGACAATGTGACAATGTCTCGAAATTTCTGTACGCCGTGGGGTTAACCTTCCCCGAAGAGGACTTATGGCCAACGTCGTCAAAAGTTTGTTCCGGGGCATAGTTTTCGGGTAGCCCGTCATACGAGGACAATCCGATCTTGCGTCGCAGCATGCGGATTCAGCATTACGTTCACGTGATGATCCCTGAGACTATACTGGCTGGCGGCAGAAGGAGTAGTTCAGGCTTAGTGCGCAGGGCGCTCATCGAGAGGTAAGCGAATTCGTGCATGCCGCGTTTCTCCGCACGGAGCAGAAAGATAGAGCGGAAATGACCTCGCTTGTGCCACAGGCCCGAAGCAACAACGGGGTTGCTTTTTCTGTATGAAGACCGCGTTCTACGGGCGGATCGTGTTTGGCGCGTCGGCGGTGCTCTTCGGCGTCATCGCACTGACGTGGCACGACTCTGACACCTGGCAAAACCTGCAGCAGATCTGGAGGCTGCCTTTTGGCGCCCTCATCGGCGGATGTCTCATGGCCGCTCTAATTGCCGGTGGGATTGGGATGCAGTACCCGCGGACCGCGCGCTTAGCTTCGGTCGTACTTTGCGTTGTCTATTCGTGTTTCTCGCTGGCCTGCATACCTGACATCATTGCCGCATCGAACATCTATGAGCGCTACGGGGGGAGCTTCTTCCTGTTCTTTTCCTTCCTCTGCGGCGCGATTGCGCTGTACGCTGCGACTGAGGTGAATGCAGCAAGGGCGCTAGTGTTCGGCCGACTGGCACGCCTTGGACTCGGCGTCTCTGCGATTTCCTTTACGCTGGGTCAGATACTCTTACCTCGCGAAACAGCTCACCTGGTTCCAAAGTGGATTCCGCCCAACCAGATGTTTTGGGCGATCCTGACGACGGTCGCGTTTGGACTCGCAGCAATTGCCATTCTCATGAATCGCCAGACGCGGCTTGCAATGCGCCTGATGACGCTCATGCTGGCACTCTTTGGCGTAATGGTTTGGGTTCCGCGTCTGATCGCTCACCCGAAGGCGCATTTCAACTGGTCCGAATGCGTCCTGACTTTCCTTGTTACAGGGGCTGCCTGGGTGGTGGCTGATTTAAAGTCCTTTTGATTTAGGCAGTGCTTGCGCGTCGCTTCCTCGGCCAACCGCCGCCGGTGGTGTTTCCGGATTTCTTCGTCATCCGCCCGCGATTGCTTCGAGCCTCCGCAGCGAGGTACCCTTTCTCTTGCGTTGCCGCTGTTTCTGTATCTGGGAGAGCGGACGCTGGAGCAAGGCCGGACACAAGAGAAGACAGCCGCAGTAAAAGGGCTTCTGGATGAGCGACACGCCTGGAATCAACATGTCAGCCCGGAGAAACTCGCCGCTGTAGCCGGTCATGTAGCGTATCGTCGTTCGCGGGCAGAGCAAACGGACTTCATTTGCAAGAGCCGGGCGGTTCATTCCGGGCATAACGACATCGGTGAGGAGGAGATCGATCGTAGTCTGTCGTCGCTTAACGATCCGTAAAGCTTCCTGGCCTTCGTGCGCAGATAGGACGGTACACCCAAACTTAGACAAAGCTTCACAAATCAGATCACGAAGCGATCGTGCATCTTCGACCACGAGCACCGTTTCTCCCGAAAAGCGCAGCAAATTGTTCTCGCAATCGAAGTGTTGAGCCCCTCTGATCCCCGCTCTGCCTCCTCCAGATCAACCCGCCAGCCAATCGTTGGACCATGGTAACTGGACCCTTTCTCGATGCCAGCCGAGAAGAGTGGCTCATTCACCAATCGACCGGTAGAGGAAGGGCAACGATTTGGGCGTCTGGCCATTACCGGGCGACCAGCAGCCAGAGGTACCTGCCAAAGGGGGCACTCATAATGAAAGTTTACTGTCGTCTATTCGCGATTCTCGCTGGTTCATGCTTGCTTGCGGTGTTCGCGCGGGGTGAGGCCGCGGCGGCTGTGGGGAGCAAGACTGCGGTTCCGGAGAAGGGATTCACCTTGACCGAGACTTATGAAGGCAGCGCCGATACCAATGGGTTCATCAGCGATATCAACTCGTCGGCAGGCTATGTTTTCAATCCACACTTCTCGATAAATATGGGCGTGTCATATCTGTTCGTCAACCCATCAACTTCAAAGACGGGCACGACTTCCGCGTCCGGCATGGGAACCCATCATTAGGTTTCAGATACTCCACCAAAGGGCCGTTAGTTGATTTCAGCACAGGCGTGAATGGAGCGTTTCCCGTAGCGAGTTCTGCGAAGGGGTTGAGCACCGGCCGCGTGACTTTTGACTGGGACAATCATTTCGCTCACGGCTTTGATCTCTTTACTCCATTTCTCGATTTCGGCGTTGCCAACTCGGTTCCTGACACACGATTCCTGAAGCGTCCCTATACTTCTCGACTTGATGCACATCCACGGCGAGGGACACTACTACGAGCGCAAACTGAACCGGGACCATATCCACATGGCCTGCCTGCGCTGTGGCAAGATCATGGAGTTCGTCAGCGATGTTTTTGAGAAGCTGAAAGGGCAGGTGGAGAAGGACTGCCGTTTCAGGATCGTTGTGTCGCGATTAGAAATTGGTGGATACTGCTCGGCTTGTTCGAAGTAAACCGTTAGGGCTTGGTTTGTCGAGACTGCTATTCGACTTTCACAGTGGCCGAAATTTCGACGTATTATGGCCTCCAACAGACTGAGGCCATGAAAGCCTTTTACATGTCGGAGCAAGTTGAGGGGGTGAGCCGTCCGTCGCAGCGCAGCATAGCTCCGGGCGGCTCTTTGAGTGTAACTACGCGAAGAGTTAACGCCCCGCAAAAGTGACGGTTGTGAAATGTTGGGAATGGATTAGTCTGCGGCTTTCGAATCGCTGACAAACGCGTACTTCTTGGCGAGGAAGGCCATTCTGATTCGAATGTCCTCCTGATCGTCTTTCATGACCGACTGCAGGAGGGACATAAGGTCCTGGGCCTTCTCGGGATCCTTCTCTTGGGCAATTTCACAGCAGAGTTTACGCACCAGATCGGTGTTATACACGAACGCCCTCCCCCCAAAACGAGGCATTTTCTTACAGGGGCGATCCGACCGGAATACAGGAAATTATGTATGGCATCGAACAGAGGTTGTAGCCTGAAAGTGCCAGAAGCAATATCGGCCCGCGTTGTCACCCGCAGCGATCGCTCTTGACTCTGGACATAACTCCAGGGTTTATCCTTGCTAGACATGGCAGAGGCCGTTCACATCGGTAGGGCCGCAAACGTGGCCGGCCTCAGCGTGGACACAATCCGCTTCTATCAGAAAATCGGGCTCATCAAGAGTGCTCGGCGCAGCGCGGGCGGATATCGCTTGTTCGACGGAGAGGATATTCACGATAGGAATTGGGGTTCTCCTGACCGAAGTCAGAGAGTTGCTGGCGTTGCGGGAAAAGCATCACGTTTGTTCTGAAGTGCAATGCATGCTCAAGCGCAAGCTGGGGGATGTGCGGGAGAAGATCAATAGTCTCTCCCGATTGGAAGCGGAGCTTGCAAGGGCGTTCCGTAATTGCAATCGCGAACTGCGTCTCAAACGGGAGATCAAGCATGAGGACTGTTGTCCGCTGCTCACGAAGCTTGATCGACTGAAAGGCTCCAATGGCACCAAGCATGTCACAAATAGAAGAAAACCAGGCGACAAGTAAATCCGGTCGAGGAGCACCGTGGATGCCAGTCTCGCTGCACTCGGCAGCGTGATCGCAGCGTTGGCAGCAAACATATTGGACGCGCATCGCCGCCGCGCACGGCGACCGCGTACGTGCGATCAAGTACTGGAAAAATGCGGTTCAAATCGAGGACCGTCTCTACTACGGAGAACCGCCCGAATGGTTCTATCCCGTGCGCGAATCACTGGGCGCTGCTTTGATGCTGAACGGCCAACCGGCGCAGGCGGAGTCAGTCTTTCGCGCCGATCTGGAGCAATATTCTAGAAATCCTCGGTCGCTCTTTGGCCTTCTGAAAAGCTTAGAAGCCTAGCAGGCTGCGGAAAAACTGAATTGCAGCGTGCTCTTCTTTGTGTTTCTCATGGTTGCTGATGTCACACGGCTTGATTTTCGGTGTCTTTGTGGCCCTCGGAGTCTAAACCGATGCTCCTGAAGACACACGTCGGCCTGGACTTACACCGCCGGAACTACGGCGGTCAGGTTTCGCATGCGCACCAAGTTGTAGGCGGCGCAAGCGAGTGTAAAGATCCAGTGCACTTTGCACACTCCGCGATGCCGCACCTTCCGCATCAGCGCAATCGTCTTCAGCCAGCCGAAGCACTCCTCGATTCGCTTTCTCTTTCTCTGGCTAAGGGCGTACCCTTCATGCCGCGTGGTGCGACCATCAATCGCGCTGCCACCGCGCCGTTCGAGGTTCTGCGCTACATGCGGCGTCACCCGCAGATTCCGGCACTCGGCTACAAATCCATGCGTGTCGAATCCTTTGTCTCCGCCTACTGTCACCGGTTGCGTGCCGGGAAGTTTCTCCAACATCACCAGCGCCGCGTCGCGCTCCGCGGTTCCGTTGGCCTGGAACACTTCCGCGTCCACGATCAGACCATTGCGATTTTCCACCAACAGATTCCCCGTGTAACTCAACTTCGACTCCTTGCCTTCGCCTTTGCGCGCCAGCCACGCCTCGGGATCGGTCTTCGATTCATGCGTTTCATTCGACCGCCGCTCGCCGCGAAAGTTCACCGTGGGATTGCCCGGATCGTCGTCCGACGGAGGAGAAGAGTTACCTTCCTTGGGCTGAAAACTCTTGGCTCCTGCCCAGGCTTCCAGCAGCGTGCCGTCGACAGTAAAGTGCTCATCGCTGGTCAGTGCCTTGGCCCGCGCCTGCTCCACCACTCGCGACAAGAACTCTTTGGCCACATCCGCCTCCAGCAAGCGGTCGCGATTCTTGGTGAACACGGTCGCGTCCCACACTTCGTCATCGGCATTCAGCCCGACGAACCAGCGGAACAACAGGTTGTAATCCATCTCTTCCATCAGCAGTCGCTCGCTGCGGATCGAGTACAGCATTTGCAGCAACTGCGCCCGCAACAGCTTCTCCGGCGCAATCGACGGACGGCCCACGCGAGCGTACATCGCATCGAAGCGTCGCGACAGCTGAGTAAGTACTTCGTCCACCATGGTTCGGATGGCGCGCAGCGGATGATCTTTCCGCACCCGCTCCTCCGGCGACAGATAACTGAAGATATGATTCTGCTGCTGATCGTCTCCGCGCATGCCTTCTCGTACCATACTGGCCTGTGGATTAGGAGTAGTTTTTCAGCAGCCTGCTAGAACAATATCTTCGACGCGGAATGGGTTCGGAAAGAATTTGAGACCGCATGGAAAAACGCGGACGTAACACTCGAACTCGGAGACCTGTAGGGTAAGTGTCAGAGGAAGTACACGGTTGACTTGTTGAGTCTGCCGGCAGCACGACTTCGCAACTTCATCAATTCCATTCCAGAACGATTATTCCTTGCGTACCTGTTTCTCGTGAGGAGTGCCAAAAGGCATCGATGGTCGTGCAACTGAACCTGATGTCGCCCCAATTATCCTTATCGAGCACTTGGTGCTTCATCGTGATCCGGCTTGCCACCGACTCCCCAATATCCCTCACCATTGGTATCGGTATCACTCCCAAATCGTCGGCAACTCTTGCCTTACCGAATTAGGAGGAGTTGCCGTAATCCGCGAAATAGGACCGGCGAGTGATCATGACCTAGTTTTTCACCCTGAGATCAGCTATTCAGATCCACGGTTGGTGTGCTGACCGCATTTCTTTTCGTAGATCGGTCGAGGACCGCCAGTACCTTCGAGTCCAAGCTCGCATCGATCAGCCAAGACACCGCACGTATCGCGACCTACGGCGGCAGGCCGATGCGGCGGAGCAAATCTAAAAAACGAGGGTCGTCGTGCAGAGAATCGAGGAACGGGAACACTTTGAGCAGAGTCAGCCCGCCATCGCGGTGCTGAAGATCTTTTTCGAGCCAGAGGAAGGCCTGATCCTTCTCGCCAAGCGCGGCGAAAGCTTGGGCAATGCCAATCGGAATCGACTCTCCGCGGGCGTCCCCTGAGACAGTGGTGAGGCGCCGCAACACGGCGCGCGCCTGGGTGCTTTTTCCACTAAGGGCATAAGCGACAGCCAGATTCACATCCAGGTAGGGCTTGGTTCCGGGCACACCAATTCCTTTATCCGCTTCTTGGAGCGCGGGCCCAAATTGTTGTTGAGTCAAATAGTCCCAAACAAGAATGAGGCGGGCGAGCGAGAACTCCGGATCCATGTCCAGAACTTGGTTGGCTTGGGCCATCGATTCGGAATATCGCCTGGCGAAACAGAGGATTTGCGCCACATCGGTATTGATGATCAATGAGAGGGGATCCATTTGCTGAGCGAGGCGGATTTGCGCCACCGCCTCATCGGTTCGGCCCTGTGAAACGAGATAGAAAGCGTACCAATGATGCGCGGTCGGGTAGCTGGGATTCAGTTGAATAGCGCGTTGAAATTCTTTTTCGGCGGCTGGCCAGTTCCAGTCGTAATGCCAATAAACGAAGGCAAGCGACGTGTGTGCCTCGGCGAGAGTATCGTCGAGGGCAAGGGCCTGCAGGGCGGCGGCACGCGCTTTCGACATGGCCACCGGGCGAGTAATAACGGTACTAGGGTTGGAGCCGAGCAGAGCGTAGGCGTCAGCCAGCCCCGAGTAAGCCTGCGCGTACTGCGGCTGAATGGCGATGGCTTGCTGGAAGAAACCGATTGCCTTCAGATGGCCTTGCTCAGAGCGTTTGTTCCAAAAATACCGTCCCTGCAGATACAGCTGGTAAGCTTCGGGATCCACGGCGCGATGAACAGCCAGACGCGCCTGTGCCTCCGCAGAGAGCTTAATGGCGATCTCCTGAGCGATGGATTGGGCGACTTCGCTTTCGAGTGGCAAGATTTCGCGCACGTCGCGCTCGTATTCCTGAGACCACACATGGATCTGATCATTCGTGCGCACAAGCTGGGTCGTGATTCGTGTGCGATTTCCTTCACGGCGGAAACTACTCTCCAAAATGTACTCGGCGCCGAGTTCGCGCCCAATCTGGGAGACGGCCTTGTGCGTCCCGTTGTATTGCATCGCGGTGGTGCGAGCGATGACGCGAAGGCGTTCCGGGCTGATACGGCTGAGTTGCGCAATCATTTCTTCAGTGAGCCCTTCGCATAAGTAGTCCTGAGCCGGGTCACCGGTGAAATTGTCAAAAGGCAAAACAGCCAACGTGACCGTACCACCGGCCGAAGACTCCGAGACCGAGCGGCGTAAGCGAACGCGAAGATAAATTCCGAGCGCTAGAGCCAGCACAACACCAGCCGCAACGGTCCAAAGCAGTGGGCGAGAAACACGCAGTGGCATCGCTTGAGTCGATGAACTGAGCCGCGCCCGTTCCTGCACATCGAGGACTTTGACGGGGGCGGCAAAGCGGTAGCCGTGTCTGGGCACAGTTTCGATGTAGTCAGCATCACCAGGAGAGCCATTCAGGGCCTTGCGCACTGTCGAGATGTTCTGGGCGAGGGTGGCCTCTTCGACGAATGTGTCGGGCCAGACACGCTTCAGAAGTTCCGCTTTGGCAATGAGATGGCCGGGATTTTGTACCAGGACCAGCAAAGTTTCCAGAGCCTTGTCCGGTACCGGGACCGCGTGACCCTCGCGGAGAAGGAGGTTCTCTACAGGGTCTAAAACAAACGGCCCAAAGGAATAGCGCTTATAAGTCTGCGCTTCCATGTTGATTTCAAAACTTTTTTAGAGAAATTTCAACCCAGCTTCAAGACTTGAGTCGCCGGCTCGGCTAGGAGAGGTGATACTACCGCGCCTGGGCTGGTGAGCCCGAGTCCTGACGTTCCACGTTAGCGCATTCTAGCCCACCGCTCGGGCGGGAACAAGATGGAGGGTCCCGTGAGAAGGTGGCGCAGCTGGGCCAGAGAACCCAGTCGCAAACGGTCGGTTCGCTGGCCAACGTACTGGATGCTTCTCGTTGTCGTGGTTATGGCTGGCGTGCCCTTGGGGCGCACGCCGCAGGCCCAAGCCCCGACCGAGGAGGACAAGAGTGCCGGGCAAAAGAATCCTCCCAAGCACGGCCTGATGGGCGCGTACTATCTCTCGAATCTAGAGACGCACACGGACACGAAGCCGTGGGGAAATTATTTCGTACAGGTGTGGATTGATGATAATGACTTTGGGCTGCCGCGGACTTTCGGCCCTCCTGCTGCAACTCGCGTCGATGCACAAATCGCGTTCGGGAAGGGACAGGGATTCTCCAAAGCGGGCGACTCATCTCGGACGTCTTGGGGACCCACGGACTACTCAAACCTCGCGGGCTGGACATCGAATAGTAAGCCAGATTCGATCGCCGCAGTAATTTGGAAGGGATACATCCACTTTCCGAAACCAGGTACGTACTCTTTCGCGACGCTTTCGCGCGGCGCTTCGGCCGTATATCTGAACAGCGCCCGAGTGGTGCTGAATGGCAGGTGGGCCGGCGGCATGCCGTCGGATGCGTTCAGCTACGCGGATTCTGACATCGTCGATTACATTCAAAATGTGGCCTCCGGGCGAAAGGATATAGGCTTTAGCCTGCGGCCGAACGAAACGTACATTGTGCCCGTGCCGATCGATAGACCTCGAGACTTACCGATCGAGGTGCAATATCAGGCGTGGGCGCACGATCACCAGGGCATCGACCTTTTCTGGGTCACTCCCGACTCAGCTAAGGATGCGAACGGAAAACCCATTGCGCAGATTGTGCCGCCTGATGTCCTGTATACAGACCCTCCCAGTACGGCTGAGCCCGCTGTGGTTGGCAACGCCAATTCCACAGTGAGCACGGATTTTCTGTATTTTCCGACCGAATCTCTAGAAGGCTGGGTGACCGTAAAGGTCCGCCTGGCCGACAAAAACGGAAATCCCGTTCCCGGGAAGCAAGTTCACGTTTCAACCCTAACGAGCTTTGGCGGGCCGGATACCATCGAGCAACCGGAAAAACCGACCGACGAAAATGGCATCACCACAGCGAAGATGCACGGGAACAAAGATTACAGTGTCACCCATGAGTCCCAGATCTTTGCCACCGACGTGACCGATTTGGTGGATTCCGCGCAGGTTGCTCATGTCAATTTTCAAACGCCACCTGCGAACCCTTTCTTTCCGGATGCGTTTTCGCCGTACTACGACCCAAATATGCCAAATGTAGAACCGCTGCCGTTGCAAGTTGGCACGCAGGTCACCATTAAGATGCCTTTGGTGAACCGAAGCAAGTTCGCCGCTGACCTCACCGCGGTTTTCGAGAGCAATGACGCAAACATCGGCGCAGTGGGCTGGCATGAAATCGGCCGCGTGAAAAACATTCGCTTGCAACCGGGCGAGCACAAGGATGTAAGCATCGCGTGGACACCCGAGACGACCTCATCACACGTTTGTTTCCGGGTAGGCGTGAATGCCAAGATGATCTCTGCTCCAGGTGCTTCACTGCAAGCAGCATCCCCGGTGCTGGCATCACTGGTAGTTCTCGGTAGATCAAGCCAGGAGATCAACAGTGAATTTCTGCAGCGCAACATAGGAGAGAAAGAAACATCCGCCTCACTGGCATCACTGCCGGTCCTGGGTCAACCAGGCGGTGACATAAATGGTGGATCCCTGCCAAAAGGTGGATTCCTTCAGCGCAACATAGGAGCAGTCAAGCAATGCACACCGGGCGGGATGGCGCTCTACACTTTGCTGGGAGGGGGCATTGCGGATTTTTGTTTTAATGGGCCATGTAGACCTGACAATTTCGCTGGCTATGGGTATCGATATGTGTGGGAGCCGTACCCGGACGGCCTGAAAAGTGAAGCATTTGATGGTGGATATGTTGCGAAACGAGTTGCGCTTTGCTCCTCTGGCGGTGGAACCACGAAAAAGACCCTTCCGCCGCTGCATCTATCCAGCCGCAAAACATACCCAGCGTCACACTCGCCTCAGGCTGGCGGTTCCGAATCTCCAGATTCGCAAAGCGGTGACACTGCTCCCTCTTCGCCGTTGAATCCGATTGACGCTGGAAAAGACACATCGGCTCAAGGTGCTGCCGGTTTCACCAACAACTGCGATGGCTTCCTCGTCCAGGCTCAGGACGCAAACCGAACTAGTGACGAAGCCCACTACCAGGCCTGGATGCGAATGTATAGGGACTGCGTGCGCGAGCAAGGCGCCTGGAATGGTGTCGCCAGCGATCCTCCCGACCCGTCCTATCGTCGCCTGGCTGTTGCCGCTTTCGATACGCCGGTGGGATATCTCGATGCTGCCCGCATTTCGATGGAACGTTTTCAGGCGGCGCAAGCAGGGGGCGATGTTCTCTGGAGCTCCCGCCATCTCACGGCTATGGAGCTTTATTTCAAACAATTGGCGAAGACTGAGCGGCGCGCCGCCGAGGAGGACGAGAACGCCGCTGCTCAGTTCTCCCCGGACTCCCAAAAATCTATTCAGCAAAGGCAGGCCGACTACGATGCTGTCTACCGACGGCTGAAAAACGGGACACCTCCAGACGATTTGAAGCAACTCAAGAATCTTGGCTTTAGCGAGGATGAGGCGAAGGGGTTTTATTCCCGTCTCGCATCGCAGGATGCGCCCCCTCAATTCCCAGGGTCTCAGGGTACCTTGTTGCTGTCCGCGGCCCTGCGCCGCCAGCTGGCTTCTCAAGCCGAGGCAGTCGCCGCGCTCTCTCCTTCGCACAGTGGTCGCGACGACGGGTTTTTTCAGACGTTTGTTGTAGGCAATCCACATGATAGAGAAGAAACCGTGCAACTTCTCATTCGGCCAATTTCGATCCCGCCGGACTGGAAGCTGTCAATTGTGAATGCCGAGGCAGTCGAGGTGCCTAGCAAGCTAGGCGCGCCGGCCCCAGCGCCGAAGTATCCGGTGCAGGCGAGCAACGAGCCGTTGCACTATTCCGTCACGCTGCCAGCGAAAACGGAGATGAAAGTCGCATCGGTCGTCGTCCCGGTGGGGGAGATTGGGGCGCGGACAACTGCGCGGTGGGCTGTCGAGGGAAGAATCGGCAACGAACTCCTTGGTGGAATTGTGCACGAGATGAATGTTCCGTACATCATCGCGGATCTGAAATTGCCGCCGGTGGGCTCGAAGGAAGAAGAGTTTGAGCAGACGACGTCGGGAAAATTCAGCTGGCGGCTTGGGATTACAGCGGCTGCGGGCGTTGCGGCGTTGGCGACCATTGTCTTGATTGTGTTTTTCGTGAAGCGACGACGTCGGGAAGAAAAACCAGCTGTGTGACGCGCGGGGACGCGGGGGCTTTGAATAAGAACGTCCGGAAACCGAAATCCGCAGCAGCAGCGGCATGCGTTGGGTTTGCGCTCGCGGCTTTTTCTTCGCCATGCGTAACCCGACAGGTCGCCGCAGCGAATGAGACGGCCTCGGCTCAGGCCGCACAATCGCAAGGTGCCACGCAGCAAACGAATGGCCGCGGCGCCATTGGCATTAACTGTTCCCCCGAAGCGAGCGGCTGTCGAATTCGACGAATTACGAAAGATGGTCCGGCGGAACAGGGCGGGACTGCGGGTTGGTGACCTCCTTATGCCTTTGAATCTGTCTGACCAGACCGCTGTGGCAGCCCAGATTGGCAAAAATGCGCCCGGTACAAAAATCACATTGCCCGTTCAACGAGGAAGCGAGCGCATCCAGGTACCGATCACGGTTAGAGACCAACTCGGCATCGCGCTTCACGGCGCGGCGCTCGGCGACACTACTGCGGAAGAGGCTTTAAGCAATATCTACCGCAATGGGATGGGCGTGCCGAAAAATCCTACCGAAGCACTGAAGTGGCTTAACAAAGCTGCGAAACAGGCATACGACGTCGCAGACTTCGACCTCGGCTGGATATACGAACATGGCGAAGGCGTGCGGAAGGATGACGCAGCGGGTGCAGAGTGGTATCGGAAAGCAGCCGAACAGGGCCTTCCGTGGGCACAATACAACCTCGGAGCGATGTACGCCCGGGGCCGTGGCGTGGCGAAAGATGACAAAGCGGCAGCGGATTGGTGCCGCAAAGCTGCAGAACAAGCCATGGTAGATGCTCAGAATGAGTTGGGGGAGATGTACGCTAGAGGGCAAGGAGTGACCCAGGATTACGTGCAGGCAAACGAGTGGTATCGAAAGGCGGCGCAGCAAGGCGATCCCGCTGGCGAATACAATCTCGGCCTCTCTTACGAGAATGGCCGAGGTGTCACCAAGGATATCAAGGCAGCGGCGGAGTGCTACAGCAAGGCAGCGGCGCAAGGTGTAGAGCAGGCCAAGCAACGACTCGCGGCACTGAGCCGTTGAGCACAGGTCGAACCGTCACTCAGCACAACGCGCCAGAAATGAATGCTAAGAGGTACACGATGCAAGCGGCTGAGAAAAAAGCTCAGGAATGTCAGTGCTTAAGCGGCGATGCTCCCTACAGTGCTTATGAACAACGGCGAGTCGGCATGGATCAGGATTTTGGCGAAGTAACTGTCCTTCGCTGCAAGAGCTGCGAACGTCTTTGGCTGAAGTCCTTCATAGAATACGAAAATCTGATCGCCGCTGGCCGATGGTTCCTAGGCTTGATTCCCCAGGAACTAGCGGGCTCGCTAAAAGCCACAAAGGCGAAGAAAATCCTCGAGAGCCTAAATTGGTATTACCGTGGCGGCAGCGCCTTCGGCGGAAAAATCATCCGGACTTCGCCAGGACAACTGAAGTATTGGCTCACACCATTCTCCGGCTCGACTTAGTAGGCCGACGTGCTTTACGCGAAACGTTCTCACACCGGAATTCCGTGTAAGACGAGGAGGCGCGCATGAAGGTACTTTCGATGTTTCTCGCATTCGTCAGTTGTTTTGCGTGGGCGCAGAAAAGTGCCCCAACAAAGAAGCCCCGGGACTTGATCGTCGGCAGTGGTGGTCTAATGGCCGGAGCACAAAAAGTGCAGCTGGAATTTACGAAAGACGGGACAGTGAAGACCACTGTGGGCGGCCAGACTACCAATGGAAAATACAAATGGCTCGACGATGCGACGATTGAGCTGAATGGAGCGCAGAAGGTGAAAGTCAGCGTTTCGGCGGACGAATTGGTGATGGTGATTGGGGAGGAGACCTCCAAATTCGAACGAGAAAAGACAGTCGTGGACTGGCGCCACTTACCGGACCAGATGTATGCCAATACGTGAGTCCATGCTCGTGATGGCGTGTTCAATTATCCTCGCAGCGGCGTGCGGCCGCGCACGCGCTCTCCGACCGCCGACAAAGTCCAGTGTCGCTATTCTCTATGGCTGCGGTGAGTGGTCTCCGATTTCTCCAGAGGAGGACGAGCAACCAAAGTTTCTCGTCTTCCTCCCTCTTGTCGCTCGAAATGCAAAAGGGGAGTTGGAAGGGCGGCTGGCTCAGAACTGGGAGCACTCGCCGGATTATCGGATCTGGACTGTCCACCTTCGGAAGGACGTGTTTTGGCAAGACGGCGTTCAAGTTACCGCTCAGGACATAAAGTTCACGCTGGATCTCCTGAGTAATCCTGTCTCGTGTGCCTTCTCCATTCCGCCCAACGCAGTCAGTGTCGAAATTCTAGATGACCACACGTACAAGCTCGTTTACCAGCAACGAACCAGGGGTAGTCCATTGGACGATTGGACTGTCTACTATCCGAAGCACCTGTTGCAGAACCTTGATCCGAAGGACTGTGCCAGTTGGCAGTTCTGGAGATATCCCGTGGGAGACGGGCCTTATCGCCATCTTCGCACCGTCCCCCAAACCATGATGGAATTTGAAGCGGATCCCAATTATTACCGCGGAAAACCAAAGATCGAGCACGTTCTGCTTAAGTTTTCCGCCGTCGAAGATATGAACGGCCCGCCACAACTGACAGAGTTGCTGGGCGGAAATGTGGACCTAATCTCTGAAGCTGGCCCGATGGATGTCTTGAAAGTGGCAGGCAATAGCCGCTTTCGAACGTACTTTTACTTCTGGACGTTTCCGTTCTCTGAAGGAGCAGCGGTGTTATGGAATGAACATAATCCGGTGTTCCGTGATCCAACTGTTCGGCGAGCGCTCACCCTAGCGATTGATCGTGGCGAACTGCACCATGTGCTTAATCTGCCACAAGAGGCTCCCGTGTTCGACGTCTTGTTTACGCCGCAACAGTTGCGACGTGGGGAGACACCTGAAGCTTCACCCCATGACGTCGAAGAAGCAAAGCGTCTGCTCGACCAAGCGGGATGGCATCAGCTAGGGGTGAACGGTCTGCGGGAGCGAAATGGTCAGCAGTTCCGGTTCACCGCTGTCACATCAGATTTTCAAGGTCTCAATTCTGCAGCTGTTTACATTCAGGCTGCGTTGCGCCGTGTGGGAGTTCACATGGACATTCAGAACGTGGTATGGGATGTCCTGCGTGACCGGTTCGTGAGGACCGGAAATTTCCAGGCGGCAATTACACTGTTTCCCTTCGAAGAACAAGACGCGCTGTTCTTCGGCGAGAAGTCGATAATCGGATACCACAATCCACCAGCCGCCCGCCTTCTCAAAAAGTCCGCGGCAGTAATGGATCCGAATGAGTATGATCGCATTTACCGTGGGCTTTGGCCGATATTCCAGTCGGACATGCCGGCGACATTTCTCTTCCACGCGAGCTATGCAACCGTGGCCGATCAGCGTATTCGTGGTTTAAGCACTCCGTGGCATGCTGACCCGGTTCAGTACATGGAAGACCTTTGGCTCGAGGATCGAGGTGAAAAATGATCGCTCATAATATGGACGTGCTCCGCAGAATCAGGCGCCGTGAGTTTGTCGAGATCTGTGCTGGTTCGCTGGCTCTGGCTGCCGTAGGATGCCGCCGAAATCGAGATAATCAGCACGGTAACGTTCTTAACATCCTCTTTCCGAGCGAGACTGAGGAAACTCTATACACTGAGAGTCCTTCGCAGTTCCTGGTATATCTCCCGCTTGTAACCAGGGATGAAAAAGGCGAGTTAGAAGGATGGCTTGCTGATCACTGGGAGCATTCTTCGGATTATCGCAAATGGAAAATCCATCTCCGTAAAGATGTGCGGTGGGCAGATGGACTCCCTGTTACCGCGCATGACGTCAAGTTTACCCTCGATCTTTTCACCAATCCTGGCGTTTTGCAGCTGCCGCCCTCTTTTGCTGTCGAAGTGCTCGACGATAGCACGTATACGATCACCTGCGAACGCGGGCGGGCGGAAGGCACGCCCCTCGACGACTGGACCGTCTACTACCCAAAACACTTGCTCCAACATTTAGATCCCACCAAATTCTGGGAAGGAAGTTCCTGGACACTGCCCGTAGGCGATGGGCCATATCGGTTGGTGCGGCATGTGCCGCAGACGCTGGTGGAGTATGGCGCCAATCCAAACTACTTCCGTGGCAAGCCGAGCATTGCGAGGGTGGTGCTCAGGTTCGGCGACACTTCTTCAAGCCAAGCGCTGACGGAACTGTTGAGCGGCAATGTAGACGTCGTTCCATACGCCAATCGCATGGACCTGTTCAAGCTGGGTGACGATCCCCGTTTCCGTATCTACGATTCCATTGACGTGGAAACGCGCAGAGCGATTGCATGGAACCATCGGAATTTCCTGTTCCAAGATCGACAGATCCGTCGTGCGCTGACCTTGGCGATCAATCGTCGAGAGTTGCTCCAGGTATTAAATCTCCCTCTCACGACACCCCTGTTTGACGTGTTGCTTCTTAATGGCCAGCTGCGACGCGGACACATACCCGCGTTTCTAGTTTCGGATCGGGAACAGGCAAAGCAACTGCTTGACGATGCTGGCTGGCACGAAAGCGGAGGGCTACGCTATCGCGATAGCAAGCCATTCCGCTTCACAGCCCTTGTGTGGGATCGCTATGGACTCAATGACGCGGCAGTCTACATTCAGTCTCAGCTTCGCCGTATCGGTGTGCACATGGAGATTGCTGCGCTGGACCCCGACATCGTACGGTCGAGACTGATGGCTGGAGACTTTGAAGCCGCGGTCACTGTCATAACGGATGCAGGACCGCCCGGGCCGCTTCGTTTCTTCGGAGGAGGCGGATATCTTGGTTATGAGAATTCCAAAGTCGCCGCGCTCCTTGAATCCGCCCAGAACACCATAAGTCCCAGCGAACTGGACCGGATCTATCAGGAACTCTGGTTTAGCTTCGAGACGGATCTGCCTGTCACATTCCTTTATCCATTCGTCCATACAACAGTGGCGCACAGGCGAGTGCGTGGGCTCGGCGGGCCCTATCGGGTTGATCCCCTCCGGGGCAACACGGAATTCCTGTGGTTGGATAATCAAACCGAGCAGGCAGCGCAGGGGACGAAGGATGCTGTTGTCGCGATTCAGCCTGCTAATGCAATGGAATATGGCCAACGCAATCTCAAGGTGCAGGCTTCTCAGCAATTGGAGAATCGGGCGGAGGTGTGAAATGAACGTGCACGCGATCAACATTCTTCATCGAATTGAACGACGGAAATTCATGTATATGTGCGCGAGCTCGCTGGCTCTAGCTGCAGCAGGCTGCAACCGGCGCGATCATCAGGCTCGGACGAAGGGTTCGAAGGTCACCGTCTACTTTTGGGGCGATGAAGGGGATCTCTCTGATTATTGGAGCTCGATGCAGTATCTGGTCTTCCTTCCACTCGTCCGTGCGAAAGCCCAGGGAGGATATGAGTCCCGTCTTGCCGAAAGCTGGGAACACTCGCGGGACTTCAGCCATTGGACAATTCATCTTCGTAAAGACGTCCGTTGGCAGGACGGCGTTCCGACAACGGCGCACGATGTCAAGTTCACTCTGGAGGTTCTGAGTCATCCCAAGGTTTCATTACTCGCGCCGGACTCATTTCATATCACTGTATTGGACGATTACACCTACAGCATCAACTATCGTGAGAGCTCGATGGGGGATGGAACCGATCGTTGGACGGTGTATTGGCCTAAACATCTGCTGGAAAAACTCGACCCCGGTCAGTTCCGTAATTGGGACTTCTGGATGCATCCAGTCGGAAACGGTCCTTACCGCTGGGTGCGCACCGTTCCGAAAACGATGTCCGAGTTCGAGGCCAATCCCGATTACTACCGTGGCAAACCGAAAATTGACAGGGTGGTGCTGAAGTTCGGCCCAAACTCCAACAGCGCCGCGCTGACCGAGCTACTGAGCGGCAACGTGGACGCCATTTCCTGTTGCCAGCTCAGTGCCATTGACCTTCTGAAACTCAAGGGAGATCCACGTTTCCGACCTTATTACTACCTACAGCCCTTCAAATTCACGATGATCGCATGGAACCATCACAATTCGTTGTTCGGGGACACGAATGTGCGTCGAGCGCTAACGCTTGCCATTAACCGCCGCGAACTGCAAAAGGCATTAAACCTCCCTGGCGACTTGCCTATCGTAGATGCATTCGTTACTGAGAATCAGTATTTACGCGGCGAATTTCCCAACGTGCTTCCCTACGACCCGGAGCAGGCTAAGCGCCTCTTGAATCAGGCCGGTTGGAGTGAAATTGCTGCGAATGGAGTGCGCAAACGGGCTGGTCTGGAGTTCCGCTTTACCGCGCTCGTTTCACCAACGGAACAGGAGTTGGATAGGGCGGCTGTTTATGTCCAGGCGCAGCTCCGGCAATTGGGCATTCAAATGGAAATCAATACCCTGGAAGAGCTAGCTAAATCTCAACGAGTCAAGGCTGGCGAGTTCGAGGCCGTGTTCTCGATCTCGATGTTCGAATCCGAGTACGGATCTATGGCTTTGCTGTTTGCGGAAGGTTCTCCTATGGGCTACAACAATCCCAAAGTCGCCGCTCTCCGGCGAGCCGCCCGTGCCACGATGAACCCTGGCGAGACCGATAGGATTTACCGCGAACTGGCTCAGTACTTTCAGACTGATATACCGGTGACCTTTCTTTATCCCTGTGTTTGGCCGAGTGTAGGAGCTCGGTGGATACGAGGCCTGAGTAGCCCGGTCCGCACCGATGCGTGCATGTTTATGGAGGACTTGTCGCTAGAAGGGGATTGAGATGCTAGTGATGGGACGAGCTGACTAGAAGAGCGCCGGAACGGGCTTGCGATGATGATCATCCCAGGCTGAGTGCCAGAGGAGATCTGCTTTGCCTCCGAAGCTGCATTTTGGAATCATCACCCTTACCGATCTGCCCTGGCCGGAAGCTGTCCAAAGTTGGCAGAATGTTGAGGCGGTGGGCTTCGACAGTGTTTGGGATTGCGATCACTTTGTCTGCCCGGGCGATCCGACCCGCGACTGGTTTGAAGGTTGGACCCTGCTCAGCGCTCTAGCAACGCAAACCCATCGCATTCGCCTCGGTGCTCTGGTGACTTCGATTACCTTGCAAAATCCTGCGCTGCTGGCCAGAAAAGCAATGACTGTGGACCACATCTCGAATGGCCGGCTCGAATTGGCGATCGGCTCCGGAGGGGCGCCACTTGACTACAGCATGACGGGCATTCCCCACTGGGAAAAATCCGAACGCATCAGTCGCTTCCGTGAGGTGGTTGAGATCGTTGATGCCATGCTGAGGCAAGAAGAGACGACCTATACCGGTCAATATTATTGCGTTGAAAAGGCGGCGATGCATCCCCGTCCGTTGCAGCGTCCGCGCCCGCCCCTGACCATCGCCGCGCACGAACCCAAAACGCTCGAGATTGCGGCGCAATACGCGGATTGCTGGAATTCCTTCGCGGGATACAGCCTTTCCGAAGCTCGCGCAAGGGAACTAACGCGTCAACGAAACGAGATTCTGAATGAGCACTGCCTGCGGCTCGGGCGCGATCCACAGACGATCCGCCGCTCTCTAGCAGGAACCGCAGAGGAGACGCTCTTCTCCTCGCTGCAGGCGTTTGAGGATTTTGTGGAAAGTTATTGCGAGATAGGTATTCACGAGTTCATTTTCGCTTGGCCCCACGCCGACCGCTCAACTCGATTGAGCGGTATCCGCGACCGGGACCAATTGGAGCAGATTGCTACCGAAGTGATACCGAAAATCCGGGCGCGCCAGACGACAGCCGATCAAGCTTTGGGGAGAGAAAACCCATGAGTTGGTATATCCTCAAGCGTCTTCTACAGGCCATTCCCCTCCTTCTGGGGATCGCGACCATCACCTTCCTGATCGTCCATATCGCTCCCGGCGATCCCATGGACGTGTTCATGGAAAAGCAGCAGAGGAAGGAGCTCGATCCCAGAGTTATCGAGGCTCTACGACATAGGTATGGCCTCGACCAGCCTCTCCCAGTGCAATACGCAAAGTGGCTGCGCAACCTCGCCCACGGCGACCTGGGCGAGTCATTCCGCTACCGACGTCCTGTCCTTGATTTAATAGAAGAAAGGATTCCATATACTCTGCAGATCACTGTGCTGGCGCTGTTGCTCGGCGCTGTCCTCGGGATCGCGCTGGGGATCATCTCAGCTATTAAGCAATATTCGTTGTTGGATAAGGTCACGACAGTCACTTCCCTTATCTTTTATTCCATGCCGGAATTCTGGCTCGCAGTGATGCTCGTGCTGGCCTTTTCCGTCAATTTGCGCTGGCTACCCACTTCCCAGACTCGTTCGCTGGATTACGAACTTTTTTCCTGGTGGGGAAAAATTTTGGATCGGCTGTGGCACCTCATCTTGCCAGTTTTTGTCCTCGGCGTAGCTTCCGCCGCCGGCACCGCCCGATACATGAGGAACCAGTTGCTGGAAGTGCTCAGTGAAGAGTATGTATTGGCAGCTAGGGCGCGGGGTCTAAGCGAGAGTGCAGTGATCCTCAAGCATGCCTTGCGGAATGCTTTGATCCCCATCATCACGATTTATGGCCTTGAGTTGCCATTCCTTCTGGGCGGCGCCGTGCTGATCGAAAAAGTCTTTGCTTGGCCAGGCATGGGCCTGTTGGCCGTCGAGGCTGTCGAGGCCCGTGATTATCCAATCATTCTGGCAACTAGCATGATCGCGGCAGTTTTGGTTATTTTGGGGAACCTTTTAGCCGACATCATTTATGCGATCGTTGATCCCAGGATTTCCTATGTGGCAAAAAGAGCCGCCTGACATCACGAGCACCCTTGTCGTCCCACCGCCGCTTGCGGCGGGTGAAGTAAAGCGCAGCATGCCACGGGGAAGGAGTCCGTGGCAATTGGCTCGTCGCCGTTTTAGAGCGAACAAGCTGGCAGTCGCGGCTTTGCTTGTGATTATCCTGCTTTACCTTGTGGCAGCCTTAGCGCCATTCTTGGCTCCTTACGATCCATCTGCAATTACCGACGTGGTCCAGACGCGATATCTGTCACCTTCGCGAGCTCACCTGTTCGGCACCGACGAATTTGGTCGCGATCTGTTTAGCCGAGCCTTATACGGCGCCCGTATCTCCCTATCCGTCGCACTGCTCGCCATGCTCGTGGCGGTTACCTTTGGGACAATTTACGGCGCTGTTTCAGGATATGTGGGGGGATGGCTGGACAATGTGCTGATGCGTGGAGTCGATGTGGTAATCGCCTTTCCGAAATTCTTTTTGCTATTGATTCTGGCGGGAATTTTTGAAGCGAACGTAGGCGCGCTCATCCTCATCCTTGGGCTAACCTCCTGGACCGATACCGCTCGCTTGATTCGGGGCAACATCCTCTCTCTCAAAGAGCGCGAGTTTGTAGAGGGAGCGCGCGCTATCGGATTGCCAAGACGCTTGATCATCTTGCGACATCTGATCCCGAATGCGATCTCGGCCGTGCTGGTCAGTGCAACATTAATGGTGGGAGGCTTGATTGCCGCGGAGGCAGGCCTTTCTTTTTTAGGAATTGGTATTCGGCCGCCGACGCCATCCTGGGGCAACATGATCAGCGCAGGCCAGGACGCGCTGCTCGTTGCTTGGTGGATCGCCTTCTTCCCTGGATGCCTCCTGACGCTGACGATCGTGTGTTTCAACTTGCTTTCGGATGGTTTGCGCGATGCTTTAGACCCGAAGGTGCTCATGCGCAGGTACCTGTAGATGGTCTGCACAGCCGCAAACATCTCGCTGGCGCATGAGAACTGAAACTAAATCAAGAGGTCTGCAATGAAAACGAACTCTGAGCTGTTCATGCTCGTTCTCCTGCTGGCTTCGATTGTCGCACCGCAGCCTCAGGCCACCAACCAAGGTTCACTTGCCCTGACCCACGTCACAGTCATTGACACCGCCGGCGGGCCCGCGCAGCCAGATATGACGATCGTGATCCGTGGTGATCGCATCGTGAGCATGGGCAAGAGTGACAAAGTTCGCGTGCCGATGGGAAGCCAAGTCGTGAATGGCACCGGAAAATTCTTGATCCCCGGATTATGGGACATGCACTTCCATTGGTACGACGAAGAGTATCTGCCGTTGACCATTGCTAATGGCGTCACCGGGGTACGTGTGATGGTCGGTTATGCGGAACACTACGAGTGGCGAAAGCATATCGAGGCCGGACAGCTGTTGGGGCCACGAATGGTGATCGCCAGCCGCGCTCTGGACGGTCCCAAGCCGCTTTTTCAACCTCGCGTGACGCCTCCGATCACCAACGCCACACAGGCACGGGAGGCTGTCATTAATGCCCAGGAGCACGGGGCTGATTTTGTCAAAGTGCTCTCGTATATTCCGCGTGATGCATTCTTCGCCGTCGCCGATGAGGCGAAAAAACGGGGAATCTCATTTGTCGGGCATGTGCCTAATGCTGTGACTGTGGAAGAGGCGTCGAATGCGGGTATCAAAAGCATTGAGCACTTGACAGGGCTCGAACACTTGACGGGTATGGTTGATGCCTGCTCAAGTCGTGAAGCGGACCTGCTCAAATCCTGGCAGCAGGCACTTGCAAACTTTGTCGCGTCGGACGAATCCGACGCCGGGCAAGCGCTTGGAAGCGGTCCCGCCTTTCGCGCGCGAATGGAACTGGCGCTGGAGACCTACAATCAGCAAAAAGCCGATGCACTGTTCACTTTGCTCAAAGCGAACCACACCTGGATTTCTCCAACACTGACCACGGAGCGCAATTCTATATTCTTCGACGATCCCTCGATTGCTACCGATCCCTGGCTAAAGTACTCCCCCGATGGAGCCCGGGGAGGGTGGAAGGACGAGCACGATTGGCTTTCCAAGACATGGAGTCCGGAGGATGTCGCGCTGCTCAAGCGCGTTTATCAGAAAGACTTGGAGATCGTAGGTGCAATGCGGCGAGCGGGAGTCGAATTCCTCGCAGGCACAGACACCGGCAACTCGTTTACTGTCCCTGGGTTCAGCCTCCATGATGAACTTGCCCTCTTGGTCAAAGCGGGTTTTACACCGCTGGAGGCACTACAGGCTGCCACTCTAAACCCAGCGCGGTTTCTCGGCAGGGAAAAAGACTTCGGCACAATTGCAACCGGCAAAATCGCGGACCTGCTCCTACTCGATGCCAATCCGCTTGAGGATATCGGCAACACACACAGGATCGCAGCGGTGGTTTACAGAGGCGAACTCTACTCCCGAGTCGTGCTCGATTCTATGCTGGCAAAGATACAAGAGCTGGCTAGCAGGAAGGACATTCGTGAGGCAGTGGAACCGACACTCAAATTGAACGGCGTGGAGACCGCGGTCCAGCAATATCGCGAGCTGAGGTCCACGCGACCGAATTCTTACGATTTCGGACCGTACGAGTTAAGTGAGCTAGGTGCGCACTTGCTTAGGGAGAAAAAAATCAGAGAGGCAATCCAAATATTCGAACTGAACGCCGAGGAGTTCCCCCGCTGGTGGTGGGCTTACGAGGATTTGGCCGAGGCATACATGCAGGCTGGCGAGAAGCAGCTAGCTGCTAGAAGTTACAAGAGGTCGCTCGAACTCGATCCGCTCAACGAGAACGCGCTGATTAAGCTGAAGCAGCTAAATTCTCAATGAACTTCATGCATGAAAAGCAAGCTGGCATACCAAAATAATCCGTAAGCGAGGTGACAATCCTATGCTGCTAAGCGTGCAAAATCTCGCCTCTTACTTCTACCTCGATGAAGGTGTCTTGCGGGCCGTAGATAGAGTGTCGTTCGAGATCGGCGAGAATGAAACCGTTGCTCTGGTCGGCGAGTCTGGGTGCGGCAAAACCATTATCGCTCTATCGATACTCAAGTTGATCCCGCCACCGGGAAAAATTGTCGCTGGATCAGTGCTCTTGGAAGGTGAAGACATCCTATCCATGTCTCGCGATCGGCTTCGCCAGATCCGCGCTAAGGAGATTGGGATTGTCTTTCAGGAGCCCGGCTCCGCTCTTAACCCCGTTTACACCGTGGGGCACCAGATTGCGGAAGTCCTGCGGCTCAATCGCAATCTCTCGCGCCGGGAAGCTGATTCAACCGCGATAAATCTTCTTGGAGATGTCGGCATTCCTGAGCCCGAGCGGCGGGCTAAGTCTTACTCTTTCGAGTTGTCGGGCGGAATGCGACAGCGGGCGGCAATCGCGATGGCCACGAGCGCGCCGCCGAAGTTGCTCATCGCCGATGAACCTACTACGGCTTTAGACGTCACGGTGCAAGCGGAAATCCTCGACCTTCTCCGCGATCTACAGCAACGGTACAAGATGGCGATTTTACTGATCACACATGATCTTGCAGTCGTCGCCGAGATGGCTAAGCGAGTCATCGTGATGTACACCGGCAAAGTCATGGAGGTTGGTAATGTCGAAGAGATTTTCGAGGCCCCCCAGCATCCCTATACAAAAGGGCTTTTAGCTTCTGTGCTGCGACTCGGCTCTGGACGAAATTCGCCCCTGCGAGGCATCCCCGGCTCTGTGCCTGACTTCTTGAGCCTGCCCTCCGGCTGCACATTTCATCCCCGCTGCTCGGTCGGCGATCACGCCTGCACCTCCGAATTCCCGCCCCTTCGTCAAATTTCGTCGGCACGGATGTGTGCCTGTTACAAGGTCGAAACAGCTTGATATTGCAATGAACACTGCCGCCAATCCGGCTCCCATTGAAACCGCGCTTGCCGTATCGGGGCTGAAAACCTACTTTCCGTTTGGCAATCGTTGGTTCGGTCGTCGGAAATGGCTCCGGGCGGTCGACGGTGTAGACCTGCATATCTGCCGAGGAGAGATTTTGGGCTTGGTCGGCGAATCGGGATCAGGGAAAACAACTTTGGGACGGTCGCTGCTTCGGCTCATCGAGCCCACAGCAGGTAGTATTCGGTTCGATGGTACGGATATTCTGAGCCTGAAAGACCTGAAGCCCTTGCGACGGCGTATGCAGATTATTTTCCAGGATCCCTACGCCTCCCTAAGCCCGCGACAACAAATTGGACAGATCATTAGTGAACCTCTTCTGCTCCACAAAATCGCAACCAAGAAGGATGCGGCCGATCGAGTGATCGCATTGCTCGCCTCAGTAGGTTTGGAGGCATACTTCTGTCACCGGTATCCGCACGAAATGAGTGGCGGGCAACGCCAGCGGGTGGCAATTGCGAGAGCGCTTGCCTTGCAGCCTGAATTCGTGGTGGCGGACGAACCGGTCTCGGCGCTTGACGTTTCGGTTCGTGCCCAGGTGTTGAGCATTCTGTTGGAGTTGCAGCAGAAACAGAACATCGCCATGCTGTTTATTTCCCATGATCTGAGTGTTGTTGAGCGAATCGCAAATCGCACGGCTGTCATGTACATGGGGAACATTGTCGAAGAAGGCGAGACAGAGCGCTTAATGCAATCGCCTCTTCACCCCTATACACGAGCGCTCCTGGGGTCGGTTCCCATCGCAGACCCGAGAGTCATACCCAGCCGCACCAGGCTGAGGGGCGAGCCTCCATCTATGCTCAAACCTGCTACTGGGTGCCCATTTGCCTCCCGCTGCCCCGAAGTGCAGGACATCTGCCGACGACTGGTTCCTCCCCTTGAACTTAAGGAGCAGGCACATCTGGTCGCTTGTCATCTCCGCTGACATCGCGGCGCGGACGAAACTCAAGCTCAAGTAAAGGGATGCCGTGGTTGCGGTTGTCAAAGCGAATGAGGTCATGTTCCAAGAAGGACTGAAGGGCATTTCGGAAGTTATTTGCGAGTCGCACGGGCACATACAATGGTGGATCAGGTTGCTTACCGCTTCTCAGGCGCTGGGGTTGGGGTGATCGTGTCGATAAAAAGAATCGCATCGTATGCTTCGAGCGGAGCTACCATTCTCGTTTCGTTCCCAGAAGCCAACCCCCGGGTTTCATGCGTCGTCTTGAACCATTCATGAAGTGGTCCGCTGCAGGGCAGTTCACGGAGATCCATGATGAAGTGTGGCCTCGAAAGGGAGGCGAGCAGCATGTCAATGCCCATGTTATCGGGCGGCAGCGGCGCCTCGGAGGCCGGAAAATCCAAGCCGTGTCCGAAATAGGTGCCGATCACGAGTAAGTTGCCGTCCAGAACTGACCGGAGGAACATGCCAGCCATCCGAGATTGTTGCACTGGCCAGGTCGGTGGCCGTGTTTGGAGAATGCCTTCGAACTGTCCCAGGAACCGCTTCGGCCCGTCGCGTCCGCGACCCAAGCGGCAATCGAACACCACGCTTCCTCCGGGGCAACTGTATTGCCACAGATACGCTTGGTGATTCTTTCCCCGGCCGTCGCGTGTCTGCACATCGACTGGGGTTTCATCCGCCTGAATGTAGGTTCCGCTGATCAACTCTTGCCTCATAGTGGCGATCATGGGGATCAGCAATTCTCCGACTCTGAGGACCCAGCCCTCCAGCGTCGCTCGGCTGATTTCCAGGCAATGTCCCTTTCCAGAATTACGCTCTGTCGATGAAGGGGTGTGTGATTGCAATATTTGCTGACGACTGTGTCGATGACGATCCGGTCGCTCGCCAGGCACTTCTCAATGATCCGTGGCGGCAGGGGCGCTGAGACGACGCCGAGATCCTCACACGACCGGCAAGCCCGCTTCTCTCGTTTCGTGACCAGTACGAAGTACTTCGCCGGTTCCACGTCCAACTGGGAACTTTCGTCGTAGCCGATCACCACAGTTCCTCTGCCGCAGCGTTTGCAAAGGCGCTGATCCGGCGCGCAAGGCAGAATCCGCTCTACGCGAGGAAGATTCGCAGGCAATTCCTGGCGGCCCGGATGCTTGACGGATTTCTTGGTCGAGCGATGCAATGGCGCGTGCTCGCTCTCCGCCTGCTCGATCATTTCACTGACCACCGGCTCGAGCTCGAACAATTGCATTTGCCCCTGCGAAAGTTTTTCTCCGCCCGCACCAAACTTCTCGATCCGCATCAGCCGCAGACGCTCTTCCAGCACACGAATCCGCAACTCTGCGTACTGTAGCTTGCTCTTAAGTTGTGCGATGAGTTCCAGATCGGCTGATGCTGAAGGAATGGAAGGTGCACACACAATGGGTAACTGATTTACCAGAGTCGATCGAAACGTTCAAGTAACCAAGCAATCATGCGGCAGCATGTTTTTCCGGGTGGAGCTTTCCTATACCAGCGCTTGTGCTTGGTTTTGGCCAGATCGATCCCACCCAACAACAGAGAAAGCTCTTCGTGACTCAGGATGACCTTGCCCTGCGCATCACCGGATTGTGGCCAGGTGAACCGCCCTTTCTCCAACCTCTTGGCACAGACCCAGAGTCCGCTTCCATCCCAGACAAGGACCTTCAACCGATTGCGCTGGCCGTTGCAGGACAAGAACAGGTGCCCGCTCAGAGGCTCACACGACAAACGATGGCGGACGAGACCGTACAGCCCCTCGAACCCCTTGCGCATGTCGGTGACTCCCGCAGCCAGATAGATCCGTGTGGCTGGGCCCAGTCCAAACACGGATTAGGACCGCTCCAGCAAACTCACCAGGCGCTCGAACGTATTCGTATCAAAATCAGGATGCACCTCGCATGAGTCACAAATCACCACACCACATTTTTGTCTTTCTCGCCCGTTCGCGTCCAGGAGAGGAGCAGAGTATCGTGTTATCAATGCCCCCACTCTACGTACAGCGCCGGGTGGTGCCACTGTCCCACGGTCTGGCACTCTTATTCGCGTCAGTTTGTGTCTCCTGCGTTTGGAGCCAGCAGCCGAACACGGATCCTCCGCCATTCAAGCCAGCTCCCGAAATGCATAGGCTCGCTGCTGCACTTGGGGGACGCTGGTCTATCCGCCAACAGTTCGAGCCGCACCAGGCCGTGCCGAACGGCGACACCGGGAGTGGAACAGAAGTGTGGCGACCTGGTCCCGGTGCTCGCTATTTGATTGAAGACATTCACACCAAAAGGCCAGGTCGTCCGGAGACATCTGGTTTGGCCGTCATCTGGTGGGATGCAGGAGCGTCTGGCTATCGTGTCCTTTGGTGCGGAGGCGCGAATCCGAGAGGATGCGTCGTGATGAGCAAGTTAGCGGAGTGGCAGGGCATCGAGTTCGTGATCGGCGACGAGTACGAGCTTGATGGTAAGAAGATCGAATACCGCGAAGTGTTCTCAAATCTCACGCCCACATCCTTCGTGCAGACCATCTATGAAGGTAGAGGTGGTGGCGCATTGAAGCGCGTGCTGACTATTCGGGCGAAGAAGGCGCGAGATTAGTCCGGTGTAGCCGGAGCTCAGGACACTGGACGCCATGACGGGCAAACCGGAACTATTCTTCAAGTGAGAGTCTTGCCCCGACAGAACGGCCGGTTTCCAATTCAACAAAAAAGGCGGAGTGCAAATTCGCACTCCGTCACAAATCAAAAACGGATCGACTCAGGCTGCCGCCTCGCGACCCTTTGGCTTGATTGTTCTCTTGTCTCGTTTCGCGGCGAACAGTTGAGGTTCAGCCGAGTCCCACAGTTCCGCTTCATCCCCATCCGGATTGCCCTGCGATTTCAAGGATCTCTACCCCCTTCGAAGTAGCATCTCTCACTCGCGTACCAATGATCCGATTCATGCAACTCGTCAGTACTCCTCTGGCAAAAGCAGCGTGGTTGCGGACCGGTCTGCTTCAGTGATGATCCACAGCCTGTCCCCGGCGTCTGTCCGGTAGCTGCTCAGCAATCGAAACCCATGAGCCGCGCTGTATTCATTCTCTGCGACATCGGTTGGCTCCAGCTCGCCCCAGTCCCCGATTGCGTGACGGGCCAGGAAGCAGCTGGGCGGCTGCTTCGCTCTCTCCAATGCAGCTAGAGCCCCGGGCGTAGCGACAATTCGCCCAAGTGGGAATAATGAAAACATGACGGTGTCTCCTCTCTCTCTTTCAGCCCATGCGGGCGCGAGCCTCGCCCGCATGGGTCGCCTAAAGCAAAAGCGGCGTTACTTTTTTGGGAAAGCGCCGTTGGTACGGCCTCGCAGGCTAGAACGACTGGGAGAATCGGGCTTCCAGGAACTCGCCCAGTTTTGCCGTGGCCTTGAATTGTGGAATGGGATCGAGTTCCTTGAATGCGGAAGTGAAGGCATTCGAAAGACTCCAGATCGTCCGCGGCCGGAACTCGTCATACTTCGGCTCGAAGTACAGGTCGTGCACGGTGCGGGCGAGGTGCTTGGGAGCTTCGAGTTCACCCTCCACAAACGCCTCGTAGATGACCACCTTGGCGGTGACGTCGGTGAGTTCGCTCCGCTGCCAGGCTTCCACTTGCTTTCGCATCGGCTCAAAGCTTCGCTGCATTCGGTCGACACCAACGGAAATGCAATCAATGAGCGAAAACGCCTTCGAGTGTTTCGCCAGCACCGGCGTAAAATCCCCGGCGAACGCCATGTTCGAGCATACGAACACGCGATAGCCACAGGTCATCGCCAGACGCATGCTCTTGTCGTGGGAGTTTCGCAAACCGATGGAGAAACGGCACCCTGCCATCTCGGTTTCGAGGTCGAGAACCCCAAAGGCTTTCATGCCGTCTGGCGACACCGCATACTCGTCGTGGACGACGCCGATGTGGCGAAACCCGAGCGTCTCGACCAGAGCTTGCACGATCTCGTGATGCGGGACCGGGCGGTGCGTTTCCGTTGCCGTTGGTGTCGGCACCAGTGCTAGTTCTTCGCGACCAATCGTTCGGCCGCCATAGCCAATGAGCGTACTAGTTTCTGACATACTTGTTTCCTCCTTGTTGGTGTTAAATTGGATTTGTGAAGGCGAGAAAAATGGGAGGCATCGGGAATCCCAAGAGATGCGCTTCGCGAGGATGTATCGCGCGGTGACGAACCCTTAAAGCAAGCATGAGTTCGGCACCCAATAGATCGCAGGCCCGGCGTGGTACTCGAATTCCTTGCGAGATTCCGATTACTCTCACCAGTCTGGATCCGATTCACCCGTTCTCAGAACCGTGTCTCGCAATCCTCGTCAACCCACAGGGATGTGCAGTACGGTTCCGTCGTCCGCTAGAGATAGGAGCCGCAGTTCGGTTGGAGGGTCTGCCCGCGAGGACTAACGTGACGGCACGGGTAGTGAACTCTATCTCGATTGGAGAGTATGAGCAGTTTTGGCTGCTGGGATTGGCGCTGGATGAACCGGGCAATGTGTGGGACATCAAAACGCCACCCGAAGACTGGGCGCGATAAAGGTGTCGACGAAACCAACGGACGTTTCTTTAATGGCGTCAACTTAGGCTGAACAACGACGCCTGTTCCGGGACAACTGGCCTCCCGCGCCGCCTTCTACCGGACAGCGATTCCGGTCGCTGTCCGAAGACGACGATCGCCGCAGTGTCCATGGCGCCTTCAACAACACTCGCGGGGTCAGACTGAGTATCCAGCAGAATGCCCGGAACCTCGATGGAGGAGGCATCATCGTCGCTATGAAATCTCCCTGGAAACAGTTTTTGATGTTCTGCTGTGAGGGCTCTCCAAACCGAGTCCGCAGTATCGCCGATGCCGTTTCTCTCCACCAATTCCCGAGCCATCGCCGAGAGCATGTCATCGTCTTCATCGATGCTTTGCAGTCCCTCGCCCGCAAACTTGCCTTCCATAGTGAGAGCCACGAGGAGCTTCTTCCCCATGAGGCGCAAACACGATGTCTGCATGGTCCCTTCCGAGCATAGAAATTTCACCCGCACCGGTCGGCGTTGCCCGATCCTCCACGACCGGCGGCTGGCCTGCCGCAAGGTGTGCAGCGAATATCCAGACTCGTAGAAAATGATGGTCGGAAAGTCCAGCAGATCGAGACCGGTCTCCACCAATTTGGGATGGCAGATCACCACCTGGACTCCCTCTTTGACTTGCCTGGCGTACCAGGCCTCACGCTTGGAAGTATCCACACTCGCTCTCAGAACTGCAGTGCGGAGCCCTTCGTTACTCAGGATTCGTTGCAGTCGGGCTGTAACGTCGTGCTTCTGGGTATACACGGCAAAGACTTGACACCGCCGTCCCTCCGCCAGTTCTTTCCTGATCTCTTCGATTAGCCTGCGCTCTTTGGAATAGATACGGTCCTCAGGAAGGTCGCGGGGTTCTGCAATAACGAATCGGACTTTGCGCTTGAGTTCAGGATCGAACTCGGTCCCGTACAGCGTCCCAATCCCGTACGGGTGATCGGGATACAGCAACAGAGTGTTCAGCATCGTACTCAGAACCGACCGATTGCCCCGATGAGCTTTCAACGCCTTCCGCATGTCCTCTTCTAGCTCGCGGTACGCTTCCTGCATGGGTGCATCCATCGGCACGCTCAGATAGGTTTCCTCATACGGGGGCAATTCCCCCGAGATGTCTTCCAGAAATACGAAGGCGCATAACTGCATGAGGAATTCGCCAAACAGGAGTGGAGAGGCGCCTGGCTTGCGGCGCACCGTGCTGGTCGCTTTCGCCTTGGAGCACGCATTGTTGGCAGGTTCCACCTTGGTGATGGTTTCGAGGACGCCATAGTCCTGGATGAAGGAACTGCGCCCCGTCGTGCCCCATTCGTAGCCATGCTCCTTCATCCTCCTCGCTTCGAGACGGAAGAGCGTGTTAAACAGATCGTCTGCATAGCCGCCCAGCAGTGTGCCGGTCAGCCCGACGATCCGGTCGGTGCATGAGGCCAGAGTGCCGAGAGCATTTCCTTGCGCCGTATCGCCAGCCAGTTGGTGAATCTCGTCGCAGATCGCATAGTCAAACCATTCCGGCATGTAGCGCCCGATGAACTCAATCGGGGCCATGCGGCGGATCTTGTCCGAGTCCGCCTGCCAGAGTGGGCTGTGCAGCGGACGACAAGACTTCTCTCCCCTGGTCTCGATGGTTTCGGCAATCTTGACCTTCTCAAACTCACCGGCCGTTAATCGGCTTTCGTCCACGATCACCGGCTTACCCGTGTCCGAATTCACGACGCAGCCAACGTATGGGCCGGAATGTGGCACCCGGTAAGCGTGGCGCCAGAAATAACCGAGCTTCGCACGCTCACGTCCGACGATAAACAGCGATGGTCTCCCGCAAAGCGACAGCCAGCGTTTACGAGAACTCGGCGAGTCCTTGCGCAGCCGCAACTCGCTCAACGTGGTATGCAACCCTTCCCGCACGATGCGTCCCTGCCTCAACCGGACCTCGTTCACTCCGTGGGATTTGTTCTCGTCGCCGCCATTTCGCAAATCATCGATCAGAAACACACGTAGCCCCGGCAATGTCAGAAACGCTTCCCGCGCCCACTTTTCGACCAGGTGTGGTGGAACCATCGCTAAGGCGTTGAACGGACTTCTTTGGCCGTGGACATGGATTGCTCCCAGAGAAATCAGTGTCTTACCGGTACCGCATTCCGCAACCACCATGGCGGTTCGCGCCTGCTGCCAACGTTTGGCCACTCCCATGATGGCGATGGTTTGCGCCGGAAAAGGCTTTCGTATCAGCCCTTCAATCCGAGGTGAAACTACATCGTCGAATTGGTGGAGCGCCGGATACTCCTCGAGAATGCGGTCTCCCAAAAGGGCCGCGTGACATCTCATATATGTGAAGATGTCAGTTATGTTGTCGTGGTTCATGGAAGCCTCAATCGCTTGGCGCAGGCTGCGGCTCATCACCGCATAAGTGGGCTGGATGTGTGACGGCTGAAAACTGATCCTGGCTTGACTGCCGATCAAGTCAGACGTCAGATATGCTGCATGGGCTCGTAACTTCCGGACTGTCCGTCAATCGCCCACAACTCGGTAAATTGTTTTCCCAGCTTCAGTGGCCGCGTTCCCAGATCGGTGACGGGGCGATATTGCGCCGACAATCTGTGCTGAGACTGCGATACCATCACGATGGCGATTCGAAAGGAGAAATCCCGTGAACCATTTGGTGGGAGGAACTGCGATTCAAGAGACCAGCGTCATCACGCAGCCGCGCGTGAACCAGCGTCTTGGTCGTCTAATTGTCTTTCCCCTGTCCGTTTTGCTAGGGTGGGTTGCCTCGTTTTCTCAGATGCAGGCGCAAGGACAAATGAGTCCACTGGTGACAGAGTTAGGCAAGGAATTCGCGTCCGAAACCGCGACGGTGAATGGGATCACCCTTCACTATGTTCGCGGTGGTAAAGGGCCTCCCGTCATCTTGATTCATGGGTTCCCTCAAGACTGGTTCGAGTATCACGCAATCATGCCGCGTTTGGCGAAACAGTTCACGGTGATCGCGGTTGATTTGCGTGGCGTGGGCGATTCGACGGCGACGCCAGGCGGCTACGATGCGGCGAACATGGCGGAGGATGTGCATCAGCTTGCAGCGGCGCTCAAGTTGGAGCACCCCTACATTGTCGGTCACGACATCGGCGGGCACGTCGCCTACGCATTCGTTCGCCGTTATCCGGAAGCGACGCGCGGGGCCATGATCCTCGACACGCCGATTCCAGGAGTCGAGGGATGGGACGAGATTCAGGGCCATCCCGCCATGTGGCATGCCCGGTTTATGCAGGTTCCGGGACTCGCCGAGAAACTTGTGGACGGCCGGCAGGCCGACTATTTTGGCTACTTTTTTCAGTTCGGTAAATTCACGCCGAGCGACGTGGACCATTTCGTGAAAGCTTACGCCAGCGTTGCGCAGCTTCACGCAGTGTTTGAGATGTACCGTGCGTTTCCTGCCAATGCGCAATTCAATGCCGCGCAGCGCGGGCCGAATGACGTGCCGCTGTTCTTGGGTGCCGGAGACGGGTCACCGTTTGCACAATTGGTCCCCAAGATGGCAGAGGGCCTCCGCGCAAACGGATGCGCTCACGTCGAGACCGGGTTAATCCGGGGCGCCGTGCACTACGTGGTCGAGGATCAGCCGGAGGCGGTGGCCGATCTTATCGAGCGATACGCATCGCTGCATAAGCAATGAGAAGGCAGTGTGTCGAGTGCGCGGGGGCCTCGATTGGAGGACTCCTCTACTGCAAACGTTGGCTGCAGGCTTCGGAGAAACCGAGATACCCTTCAGGAGAAGAAGAAGGGTGATGCGGAAAGCTAGTTGGCCGATAGGAACAGGTCTTCGAGACTCAAGCTCGGCCAGCGGATCGAACCAGTTTTGGCGGGAAGACTGATAGCTCCACTCTCAACGCCCCAACTAAGCCAGGAAAGAAACTGTTCCTTCTCGCCTTTGACCAGCACCGGAGCACATCCGATACCGAGAGCACGGATGATCGCCTGATGCGTTTCCAGTTCGCGGGCAAACCAGTCCGCCCAGCCCGGCATTCCGGGGATTCCGTGAATATGGGCGAGAGCCGCCCAAATGAATCTGTTTTCCGAGCTTGCCAGCAGCGTTCGGCCCGAACCCGCCGACACGTTGCTGGAAGCGAACTCTTCCGACAACCCAATGAGATGACGCAGGGGCTTCTTGCGCCCCGCAATCTGTACCGAGCCTTTGAAACACTGCGCGTTTCGGTCGAGACAGACTCGAATCGGCTGTACCCCTGGCCCCTCCACCATGAACCTGTCTCCCATGGAGATCGCCGCGCTGACCGCCGCGACCTGCGTGTCCCCTCCAATCACGGAAATGAGATGGGCTTTCGCTTGTCGCGGTGGATCAGGCAACACCTCTCCTATGAAGCGATCCAAGCGCAGTTTGATGCTGGTGGTTGTCTTCTCCGTGCTCTTCACGTAGGTCAGCCAACCGAATCGAAGGTGTGCGTTTTTCATTCGGACTCCTTCTTTTCGTGAGTGAGAACCTGGGTCTTTCCGTTGGCAAAAACCAGCGTCAGCTCATGCGAGAACCGTTCCCGGTCGTGCAGGATTTTCGTTCCGTCTTCTTCCTCTTCTTCCCAATGGTCGGTGAATTTCACAGACCGCCAATGGGCAATATGCTGGGACTCGCCTTCTCCAAACACGCCGTTGAGCATTCCGGCAGTACAGAGCAGTCCGACATGCCCACCGTGCAGCGGCGTGAGCGGTCGGCCTCGAACGTCATTCAGCTTGGGCAGAAGCACGCGGCCCGCCTGACGATATGCGGCGGATTCCAGCAACAAGTCCTCCACTTCGTCCAATGGGATGCCCATGTTTGTCAGTAGAGCCGGCTCCGAGGCAGGAACTTCGTAACGAACCTCAGCAGTGTCACGGAGAGGCTCAAGCTCAGCCCTCGTTGCCAGCACTTCGAGGTACCGCACTCCATCCAGCAAGACCGCATCGGTAACCCTGGAGTGACGTTTGCGGCGCGTTGCCAGCACTGCGATCTGCTTGTATTGCAGGCAAGCCGGCTCGGTGAGTCGGAACACTCGCATATCTGTGAAATGTTCGATCAGCAGTCTCGCGCATTTCGCCAATCGCGGCTGCGGAATCACGAATAGCAGCACGCCCCCAGCTTTGAGCCAGCGATAGCTGTGTTCCAGGAAGACCAATTCCAGTCTCTGGTTGTTGCTCTCCCCGGATTCCCAATCGTACGGAGGATTCAGGTAGAGCATGGACACCGCTTCGGGCTGGCACCGGACATCGAGGGCATCGGCTTGCAAAGTCTCGATTCCCAACACTCTCGCTTGCTCGGCTCGATTGGCGTCGATCTCAATCCCGTAACGATGAGAGGCCACGTTCTGCAGTAAATGAGCGAATGCCACTCCATCGCCGACGCAGGGATCGAGCGCAGAGAATCGCTCTGGGAAGGTTAGCCAACTCCTTAGCCGCTTGGCCTCCGCGACTGGAAGAGGGAAAAAGCCCAGCTTCGTTTGGCCATGAGGTCGCACAGGGGAACCTCCTCGACGTGCGTTTTGCCAATGCAATCTAAGAATGTGAGGGGAAACCAGACGGGTTCTACGGAAGGGCGCTCACCAACGCGGACATCTCACAGAAATGGCGAGGGGGACATTTCGTCGTTCTATTTGCCATGCACTACAGAATCGTGACGTAGCTCTTGAGCGGATAACCCCACCACCTTGCCGTCCCGCCAAATGTAGAGTGGCAATCCCAGACGAGCGTGTTCGTCGATAACCCCCTCGACCGCCTCCTTAAACGCGATCTCAGCGCGTTTTTCCAGCGGTAGTCGAAGGACATTTTTGGGAACTTGATTCATTCGTCACCATAGCGCTCGATGAGCGCCTCATACTGCTCACGATTCATTATACGAGGCTTGCCCGCTCTCTCAAAAGCCACTACTTCCGGCGTTCCGACTGAATTATCAAACAGATACCAAGAATCAGCCAATCGGCGGTACTCGCTGAAGAAGTTACTGATCGAACGGCCGAACCGGCGACGGACCACGGCTTCGGGTACGTCGTGCCCGCCTTTCAACACCCGTTCCCTGACTCTGGACAGCGCCACATCAACACTCTTCACCCATAGGAAGAAAAAGTGCACTTCATATCCTTGTTTCTTGAGTTGGCGAATCAACCTCAAGTAACTCCGACCCGACAAGGTTGTCTCGAAAGCAAAGGTGGCTCGCCGTTGTGCAAAAAAACTGATTTCGCTCAACATCAGCCGGCCAGCACGCACCGCTGCAGATTCGGGAGAAAAAGGAGACATTCCCTGCGCGATCAAGTCGGCATTGATGAAGTTCTTGCAGTCGGCATATTTGGGAAGAAATGTGCGTGCGAACGTCGTTTTGCCGACGCCATTCGGTCCCGCAATGATGTAAAGCTCCATGAGGTTTCCATCCTACCGAATCTCAATGTCTTCGTCCCGCCCAAGCAGAAGATTCTCTCCAGTTTAGAAAAGGGTTCCGTATCGCTTCGCGAAGCTGCTCGATTAGCCCCCAATAGCAGTACGCCGATGGTACAACGCTTCCACCAATCGATGGAGTTCGTCGCAGTATTATCAGGCTTCGGGAATATCGGCAGCGCACCGCCAAATGGCGTAAGCATCCATTCTTCGTGGCAACGGGAAAAATCCCAGCTTGGTTTTTCCATGTGGTCTCATCTCGCCATCCCATTGAGAGCCTGTGCCACGAGGTCGCCAACCCGGTCTGAATCGGGTATCTCGCTAACGGCGATGAACGAGCAAAAACCGTTCACGGGTATTGGCCGCTGATCTTCGATTCGATAGCCGCGCTCGATGTGTTGTTGTTTTCGTTCTTCAAACAAGTCGGCCCTCGTGGTCACACGAATTCTCATTGCATCCTCATTTCTCAACCATTGGCGATCAGGTGGAAGTCCGCGTTTGGCGGGTCATGGAACGCGGGCGCTAATCTTGGTGTGTGCGCAAGCCCGTTTGGGAACTCTGAGGGGCTGCCTCTGGCTCGTTTTCCATCGCTGGAACGAGCCTCTCCCAACGGATCGAAAAGCTGCGGCAGGGCTGTCCCCCGTCATAGAGCTCAAAAATGAGTTCATCGGAGACATAGAGCGCGACCGGCAGGGGAATCACTGGAGGGCGGGCGCTATCGGCAGAAGGGGGAGGATTGTGCTCGACCATTTAGCTAACCCTCCTTTTCTAGTCCTTTGTGCCGAAAGCCCGTTGCTTGCACGGGTGGCAATTACAAACGCGGTGCCTCGAGCGATCGATCGGTAGCCGCAACAGGCATGGCAGAATTCTCGGGCGATGCACGCCAACTCGGAAATGGGTTCCGGCTCGATCTGCGAAACTCGGTGATCAAATTTCGAATCGCCCCACGGCGATGGTGCAGCACCTCCACCAACCGATGCAGGCCGTCTCGATCTCCTTCGTACCACTCTTCCGGAATCTCAACCGCACACCGCCAGATGGTGTCTGAATCCATCCCTTCTGCTCGGGTCAGTGCTGGTTCGAATGCCTCCCATCCCGTGACACCCTCGTATACACAATTGTTCGCGTAGACACCTCGGAGCGGACAATCCGGGAAACTCCACTCGCTGGCATTGAAACAGTAGCCCTGGTCGATGAAGGTAGCGTAGTGGCGCTGGCTTCGCAGGGTCTTGCGATAGAAGATCGCCTGTCTCGCATCACTGTTGCACGTCCATTTATCCAGGACAAGAACTCGAGGGAAGTCCTCAACATTAAGAACTCGCTCCAGCAGCTCGCGAGGCAAGTAGTCGAATGTCATGCCCGGACTCTCGGAGCCCACGTACAGCGATCCCAATTGCTTGCCGCTCCGGCACGGAACCTTGGCACCGCCAAGCTGGATTCGAAGATCTTCAGCGTACTCAATGAGCGAGTCGGACACTTCAATCACTTCCACGCGCGGCATCGGCAGCCCGAGCGCCAGCCCCAAGTTGGTGGCAAGCATCTCGTTCGCGAGCACTCGGATGTGTTGTGGATTGTTCTGGAACTTGGTGACGTAGGAAGCGCCGTCCGAGGCCCTGAGCAGGTGAGCCTGCGCGCCACCCCGAAGCGGTCGCAGATGTTGGATGGCGGAGATGCACGTATTCACAAGCACCTCCGTTTTTCTTAACTTGAGGGGAACCAACAAAGAACGAGTAACGAACCACAAAGAATTGGATTGGAGAACGCGTAAAACGAGTGGTGGAGCGCATGGCAGACTGCGACTCACAGGGCGAGATACTCGGTTACGGGGCGCCGCGGGCGAGGTTACGAATTTGCGGAGCCTTCGTCGGTTTGGCAAATCTTTAAGCCTCTCCCAACGAATCACGAATGGGCGGAATGGTTGTGTGCGTTGCTTCATTCATTGCTGGCGAGTAGACTGAGTGTCATTCCTAACATTCCGCGCGACCCGCGTCGTTCTCGGATGGCTCCTTGAGGCGCGGGTCTTTGTGCCTTCGTTTCTAACCTCTACTGCCAGCGGAGCTGCAGCGATGACGGAGCGAGTACTTCGGTGCCCGTATTGTGTCGTAGGCTACGAGTTCATGCCGATGATTGCGCTCGCGGATGGGGCGTTTGTCTGCGCCAAGTGCGGCCATTTGGAAATACCGGGCGAGGACGACCTCAAGTGCCATTGTTCCAGGTGTATCGAGTTGAGGTCGCTTGGCTTCCGTCGTTGCGGATGAAATCTACGGGCATGTCCCGCCGCCCGAGTCGGTGAAAGGCTGACCATACATCCAGCGGGCGGGCTTGATTTGCGATAACCAGTCTTGTGCAGTAGGTATGCGCCCCAAATCCTCGCGCACATGGTGTTCCCCGATGTAGCGCACTGGAACTTGCTTGCCTTCGCTGTTGGTGATGGCAACACCGAAGATGCGCTCGCACAAGAAAATTCCATCAGTATGGTGTCGAAGAGCGCGATGCCGGAAATCCGGGAGGTAGGCCTTGGACTCATCAAACCAGTTATGGACAGGTAGGTAGTCCTCGGCCTTGCCGCCAAATCTTCTGGCGCTGCTTTCCGCATGTTTAAGTGGATGCGCCATGGCTAAACCTCGTAGCTCGAGGTTGTGTAGTCTTCGAAGCGATCGTTGCGTTCAACCGTGATCTTGCGGGTTTTCAGGTTCAGGATCACGTCCCCGAAACCTCCACAGCCGTCCTCATATCCGTAGGGGACAAGGGTCTCAAAATGTTCCTGCAGGTTCGAGAAGTTGGCGACCTGGACTTCGCTTTTTTCATGAGCGTAATCCTCAGTGGCGTAGCACTTGATGTCTTCGTTCACGCCTTCATCGCCTGAGCCGTCGAAGTGCACGGCCACAAACGTGATTCCCGCTTCAGTCAGTCGGTCGCATTCGGCGAGGATAGCTGCCTTTGCGGCGGCCTGTTCGGGTGGAAGGGCTTGCTCTGCATTTGATGGTTCATTTTCCATGGGATTTTCCTTTCAATGTCGGAAACTGCGCTGCGACCGAGCACCGTCCTGGGTACGCTGATGAAAACGGTGAAGCGAAGTGGCCAATGCTGGCGATCTTTCCTTTCCAGGCAGGGTCCACTGTTTCACTACTTCTCCTTGTGCGGCTGCTTCGAGCGCAAGCACGATCTCACGCAAGGTTTGAAGGTTGTCCACCCTGTCAATTGACTGCAACTTCAGAGAGCGGAGTATTTGTGTCAGCGCTTCTGGCCCGACACCATCTAGCGCCGCATCCAGCCGGCGGAAACCTCGTTCGGCCGCTTGCATGTGTGCCAGCACCTTCTGTTGGATCGCTGGGTCCTGAATATCCTTGGGGTTCCACACTCTCGCTAGGGTCTTCAACAACCCGCGATACATGCGTTTCCCCAGCGCTTGTTCCATCTGCTCGATCTCGCGAACGAGGCTGGCACCTTGGGCGCTCGCACCGTTGCCGTTGCGATGGCCATCGCCACTCCCGGCGGTTCCAGCAATTGTTCGCTCGGCTGGCTTCGAATCCCCCTCCGCGTAGGGCCGAAGGCCCCGGCGCCATCCTTCAGGCGTTGCCCACCCCTCCAGTTTCGGAACAGTCTTAGGCCGCTTGCGATCGTCCAGATCGACCCACGTCCCAGTGAAGTAATACAGATACCGCCCGAGTCCAAAACAGGAACAGGCTCTTTTGAAAGATTGCGCTTCCGCAGCCGTGGTAGCGTTATCATCGTCGGCCCACTCTTCGCCCGTGGCCGAATGCGAACCCAAACCGAAGATGGTCAGCTCACAAGTGACCAGCACTTTCGCGACAATCTTCTGATCCTTACTCCGCTCAAAAGTCGCGCTGGTATGAATTGTGTACCTGCGTGTCCAGCCCGCTGGAGTAACCAGCGTATTGAGTCGATCTGTGTAAGCTCTCTGGTCGGCGTAGGGCATAACCTGGCCACGCGGCGAACCGCCCTTGCTCGTGTTGGTGACGCGCCATTCGATCACTGACGGATGGAAGGGTACCTCCAGATTAGCGATCAACTCCTTGATGTTTGTCGGGGTCAGTGTCAGGGCAGTGGGGATATTTATGTCGCTAGCCGGTGGAGCAATCTGCTGCACTGCCGTGGTGGGGATATTGGCGAGCTCATTGGCGTGTCCGTTGGCTGGGCTCATGACATCTCTCCCTTCGTAAGGATGGTCAAGAATCTCCCAAACATTTCAGAATGGAATATCCTGGTCCACAATTTCGCCGGAGCCAGCGTGGGAAGGCTGGTCCTCATTTTCGTTGTGCGTCGGACGTTGGTGGTCGCCGCCGCTGTTTTCCCGCGGGCCGAGCAGCAGCAGGTCGCGGGCGACGATTTCAGTGCGGTATTTCCTCTCCCCGCTCTGCCGATCCTCCCAGCTTGTCGTCTGGAGCTTGCCTTCGACGTACACCTTGGAACCTTTGGCAACGTACTCTCCAACGATCTCCGCCAGACGCTGCCAGGCCACGATGTTGTGCCACTCGGTCCGCTCTTGCCATTCGTCGTTGCGGTCTTTGAACCTTTCGTTGGTAGCGAGGCTGAAGTTGGCGACCGGAGTGCCACCCTGTGAATACCTGACCTCAGGATCTTTGCCAACGTTCCCAACGAGGATGACTTTGTTTACGCTCTTTGGCATTTCTCTACCTCCGATCTAAAGACATCTGCAAAAACGAGAGAAGCTCGCTCTTTGCCGTCAGATTGGCCCGCGAGTGATTGTGCTGATCGACCTTTGTCAGGCCGGGATTTCGCATCTCCAGCAACTTCCAGCGTCAATCACTCGCGCGGCAATCTGACGGCGAGAGTGTCGGGGACCCAGTCGAAGGAAAACAGTTGGAAGATGAAGATGAACGCCGCGACCGTGTTTAGGAATCGGTCGTTGGACTTTCGAAAGTCAGTTGCGCCTCAATATGTTCACGGCTTCGCTGGTCTCCGAAATAGCAAAGGCCGACCAGTTCCTCGCCGGCCTCGGCGACTAGCCGGACTAGCTGCTCGCTGTTGACGGAATGGGCCGGATAGGATCGCCCGGCGCGGAGCGCAAAGCGCGCGGCGGAATCGCAAGGATTAGCAGGAAAGTTGATCTCAATGTGTTGTCTTCGGCGTCCCAGCTCGAGGAGGAAACAGGGAACCACAACATTTGAGACTCGCACGATTTCCTCCACAGGCGCATCTTCGGCTGGAATCCCTTTTAGGCCGGCAAAGAGTTCAGAGATCAGGCGGGCCCTGGTCCGCTCGCCCCATGAGTCCGGCTGCACCGCGAGCTTGAGGATATCCTCGTGCAGCGGGGCCAGGAAGCGGGCGAAACCTACCTGCCGCAGGTTCTCAACGAAGACAGGAGAACGGTCCAGCAGGTGCTCACATTGTGCAAAGACTCGCGCCGCCTCTTCCGGTCCGATGCGGGGGATTTTCTGTCTATCCCGCCTGCGATCTCCGGTTTCGGTATCAGGCATATTGATCCCTCTTTCCCGGCGACCTGGGTGGTTCCGAGTTGTGCGGCCACGAGAGCTGCCCGAGTTGTGGACGGCACATTATAAAGGACAACAGATTTGTGAATTTCGTGGACCATGCGCCGATGCCGACAATACAACCGTGCGCAGGGCAGAACAGCTCGCGGAGCCGAGACCCGCGACTCGGAAAGACTGGCAGGATGAGCGAAACAGATGTAGTCAACTCCCGGATAGGATTCTGTCGCACCTTTCTTCCAGCAGTCGTGCCAGAATCTCCGAATCGTGGGCGGCATCTACCGGGTCGCGACACAAAGCGGAACGCAGCGCCGTTTTAAGCCAAAAAGAAGCGGCAGGGTCGACAAGAACCTCATCAATGCTGGGCAGGTCGCCTGCTGTAGGGCCGTTGCTCATCCAAGACTCCTCACGCCGCTCCGCCCGCAACTACATCGACGCTGGCGCTCCGCTCCATCCCCGCATCAAGCGCGTTGTGATCCTCCGTGTGGTCCGGGACAGTCAGCCTAGGTCCGAGCAAATGACAGTGACGGCATCCGAGGCAGCACACAGCGGATGTGATTCGGGTGGCAGCATCCTGGAAGTCGTTTGGCAACACTACACGTTCCCCCGCCCGGGTGTAGAAAACCGGACAGACCGTACCGCGGAACGCGACATCGTTTCCCCAGAGCTCCATCTCCAGGCTTCCTCTTCGGCCATAGAAAAGGATCGAACTCTCGAGCCGCGGCCTTGGAGTGCCTGCCGAGCTTGCCAAGGAATGCCGGGTGATGAGCAGATCGTACGTCCGCGCTATCCGAAGCATTTGTACTCGGACCAGCACGGGTGCTACCACAATGGCATGCACGCCGTTCACTCCAATGCTGTCCACGCGCTGAAGCCAAGCCAAAAGCTCGCCGCGTTCACCCAGGAAGCTCGCATACGCTCCCAAATCTGCCACCGCTCCGCCCGATTCCACTCCGCGAACCACATACTTCTTGGCCAGATTCTGGTGCTCCACTGACACCGTAGGTTGGCAGTAAACGCCGGCATCTCGCAAATGCTTCAGCACGGTTTGCGGCAACCGCAGACCCTGTCGCGCTAGCACCTCCGTCCCTTGCCCGTTATTATGCATTGCCGGTCGAGATTGCATGTTCAACTTGCCTCCTGACTCGAATCGGGTGACCCAGCGCGGCGCGTATCATTTCCTTGGCGCATCCCGCCCAGCACTTATACTTGCGCGGATCTGCAACAGAGATTGCCAGGTTGTCTCCACCGTGGTCGCGGCCTTGCTCTGCACAGGACGGGCATTGGGTCCAGTAATTTCCCGACCGCTTATGTATGGGTCGGACATGGTCCAGAATGCGAAATTCCCGCCGCGTGGGGTCGTAAGGAGGCAACTCAATCTTCGGTTTGGGCCGGAATTCCTCGGGCATTTCGAGGCCCGTGATGAAGCGGACTATCTCTCGTTCTGTGATCTTCCGCAGGCGCTCCAAATAGTCGAGTTGCGCTTCCAGTTGGTAATCTGCGCCATAGAACCAGTATCGTTTCTCGGTTGCTCGATGGACGCCCAGCGGCCCGCGAATGGCGTTACCAAATTCGTCTGGCCCGAGCTGATCCTGGCGCGGAAAGATCTCAATCCCTTCGGCGAGACCGGAGCCTCCTCTTACCGGCACCTTAAGGCGAAGGGCGAGATTGTAGATGTAGATGCGGCAATGTCGCGCCAGCAGTGGCTTGTCGGCAAAGATCCAGAGGTGAGCGCCACGGCGAGACTTTTCCAGTGCCGCCTCAACCCCATCCTGGCGCAGTTCCCACTGCAACTTAAGCAAGTCATCCAAGGCATTCTCATAGTCGGCATCAATCGCCACCCACTTGGAGCGTTGTGTCCTTGGGTTCAGAGCATAGATACCGATTGTGAGCTCCCCGTTCAGGTGCTCGCGGAGGGTCTTCAGCGACAGTCTCCGGTCGTTTCTCGGACGGTAATAGTAGTGTTTGCCGTTTCCGTTTGGCCTGTGCGACTGCACGGTGTAGGCCAAGCGATTCACAAACAAGTCGAAGTATCGTCCTGCCATTTCCATTGTGGCTTGGCCTATACCATTCATACAGTCATCTCCATCACGCCATTGCAGTGTTGCCGGTCCTCGCTGGAAGAAATGCCGGGTTCGCAGTCCGCGAAACGAGGTCGTACTCGGCGACAAGCTCATCGAATTCCGCAGCGGTCAAAGTGTCGTCCCGCCCGTCAACGAAGTCGACAAAGAAGAAGATGTGGCGCTCTCGGTCGTACAGGTAGATAGCGCCGGAGGCCGGCTGGTCTGGCACTGTTTGCAAGAGCAAAATGCCTCTTGGCATTTCGATCCACCGTGCCGCTATGGCCTCGCCTACGTTAAGGAAAACCTTGACGACGTGCTCGACGTTTGCATCCTTGCGCAATCCGATATCGTCGGTCGTAAACAGGGGTGTGAAACTGACTGCTCCTCGACTTTGGTGCATGATGAGCTCCTTTCTATTAGTTGTTGGCTTGAGAATTCGTACGGACAGCGCGGCCAGAGTGGCTGCAGATTTCCGCAACAATTGGGCAACTGACGTCGTACCCGTCCTCGTAACGTGCTGCGGCGGCGTGCGACTTTCCGGACGCCTGTGTCCTGCTCGATTAGACTCCGAAAGGGTCGGACATGTAAGCGAACGGTGCGTGATGGAACGCTAACGCGAGCACAGCTAAAACCTTGATCTACACTCTTGGTTCCCGACAAGACGCAGACGCGAGCGCCATTGTTTTCGCGAGCCATCCGACCGGGACTACTCGGTACTCTGGCAAACAACTGCGCAACTGTATTGAGATCCACACCCGGTTCACCCTGAGCCAGGGTGAGGGACCGTGCCGGCAAGGAACGTCTTTGAGTGGGCTCTAACGATAACTTTATGACTGTAGTTACACCTGTGCGCCGAAGATCGCTTGATCCCAAGAACCATGGGGAACTGTGCGGCTGGAAGCAATCACGCGTGTGGCTTGAAGCGTGGTGAATACTCCCCGGATCGTGAGACCCAAACATGTCGCGGTGGCAGCAGAACCTCACAATACCGACGACTATCAATATGCGAGCCCCATTTAGGTGCTCAGACGAGCCCAAATACGAACATCCAACACGGATGAAATTCAAGGGGGAGTCAGAACGCAAATCACTGACCGGTGGCATGTTACAAGGCCTCCAAAAGCGGCATCTTCGCGCCAAACACGCGGCGAGAACGCCGCGAGAAACAACCAATGAAAAGGCAAAGAGGCGTCATTAGACAGGAGGTCGTCATTGGAGCAGGTCGCTGAATTTCACTCCGGAAGTGTTGCGCCCGGTGATGACGGTGGTATCGAGTAGCAATTGTGCGAAGTCTCGCGCGTTGGCAAATGCCAAGTTCATGTTTACCGACTCGAACTCGTGCACGAGATGCACCAGGATTTCTACGCCAGAGGTCAGGTACAGGACGCACCCGACTTGGCGCTCGCATTCGAGCGCCCTCCTCACGCGCTCATATTGCTTGGAACTCTTCAAGCTTCGTTCGTATTCCAGGGCAAAGCATGCTCTTCTCTCCCCGATCCACACGTCAACTATGGCGTCATAATCCTTTTGATATGGCGAGCGTGAAATGGTGTTGAAGGATGCGACTTCGACCTCCGAGTGCCACCCGGCAAGCACATTCTGGTGCGCCAGCGCCAGCTGAATCGCATTCAATTCGAGTGAATGAAAGACTTGCGCAGGGTGCGGAAGATGTTCGGTGTTCGAGTGCAGGACGGTCGTGAACTGGCCATGATGTTCCAGCAGGGCCAGTCCTTCCTTGCTGATCCGATAGACGACCGATCCCGCGCCAAATACGCCCTCACAGACGGAGAGATGACCTGATCGCACCAGCCGGCGAGTGCGCCAGTTGAAGCTGCTCCGACAATGATCAAAGCCTCCAAACTCCATGAACTCAAACAGCTGGTTATGACTCACGAAGCGCAAATTGCGGACCTGCCGCAACAAAGGAATGTCGCGTTCGGAGCTGATGACCAGGCTGTTCTTGGCGTAGCGCATAACCGATAGTATTCAGTCGAGCATCTGCTCTTCGAGCAGTTCGAGTGACGCGCAGTGGGGCACATCAACCGCCGCTTTGAGTTGCCAGATTCCCAGCGAACTTCTTACATAACCAAGCGGCTTCATGAGCAACATTGCCTCCTGTTTGTCGCCGAGACAGCTCACCGCGATTGGCATTACCGACTCGGATTTCCAGTCAGATTCATGGAAGTTGAATGGGCCGCAACGGTCACTCGAAACGGCAATGAAGTAGCAGTCGGGCCGCGCGCATGGTGCGGCTTTCCGCACAAACAGCAGCCGGTTGCCGCCGCATGCGAAAGCAAGATCGGTGCACTCAAAAGTCTCACCCACAGACCGGCTCGGAAATTGCGGATTAAAGTCACCAACGCCGTTGAAGCGGATCAAACCAGGAAGGATCCAATGCCGTCTGACTTTGTTTCCGCAGCGCACACCTGCGGAGTTGAAGTAGGCGGCATGCCTGGTGTAACGGTAGCGGTCGTGAGGATCACGACCGAACCGCGCCCACCAACTACTGCCGAAACCCAGGATCTTCACCAACATCATTGAGGTACTCCACGAGCGCTCGGTTGACGTCAATCAGGGCTCGAATGCGATCCGCCGTTGTGAGCCTCGAAAGTCCTGCAACTTGTTCCACGATTCCCGGTGGAATGTCTATCTTTTGCAAAGAAAAGTACTGGCACAGGTCGGCCAATCGCGTGCTTTCTTGTGCCAGCCGATTTTGGTCCGGAGGCAAGGCATTGAGGCGCTGGTCGTATTCATTGCGGTCTTCCATTGGACCTAGCGCGCCGCCAGGCTCAAACTTGTTCAGAGCGCCTTCCGTGTTCCTGGGCTGGTCCCTTTTGTCATCTTTCAACATGTTTCCGAACTCCTCACTGATTCCGATCATGTAGGTGCTACTCGCCTTTTAGACTGCGGTTTCGCTCTTGTTCTGCCTGAAGCCTGCGCCCCGTTTCGTTCAACTGGTGGCGCAAATGCTTTTCCAGTTCATGAGAACGCCCTAGCTGTTGCTCCAACACATTGACCTTAGTGACCAGTTCGACCTCCGGCTTGAACAAGGCAATCTGGCCCCCGGGATTGGGCGCCGCCGCGGCGACCGCCGGTCGGTCCACTGCTGGCTTCGCACCGTTACCTTTAGGTGCTGTTGTCGCACTCACTTGAGTGCTTGCTGTGTGACTTCGTGTCGGCCGAGGGGGAGTTCTATCCACCTTGTCCGCTGGAAGCGGTTGAGACTGCAGGCTGGACTGTTTCAAAGCAGCGAAGGACTCTGTCAAGGCACGATTTCTTTTTGTAGCCTCCTCAACCTGAGCGTTGGCCCGCGCAAGGGACTGTTCCAATTGCCCGAGCATCTTGGCGGCCGTCCAGTCCCGCTTGGCCTGAATTCGGTGCTGAAAAACGATGATGATGAAGAGACAGCCCAGCAGCCCCAAGGAGGTTAGATTTGACCAGAAGTAGCCACTTTTGATGGTTTCTTCTAGGATCATTGCGCGACCTTCATCGAGACACTGCCCGTAGTCCGTATCCGAGCGATTGATACGCTTGATGGTGAAGTCGACGAAGCTATCCGGCGGTTTTGAGGGTCTCTGTTGCACAGCCGGATCGTAGATGGAGTGGTCCGGCTGAGCAGAAGACAACGACACGAATACCGCGAAGCACAACGCGATTGCAGCGATCCGGGATGTACGGTTCACTTCCATGTCAACCGTCCGGTACGCACCGCCAGCTGGCTGTTCCGCTGCGCAAGATCGGGATTCTTGAAACGTAGATTGGCCCCGTCGAGATGCGAAGGCGAGTAGAGCCGAGGATAGATTGCTTGCTCAAACCCGGGAAAGCGGTAGTTCCTTGGTGCGCGCACATGCAGATGAGAGTGCAAAGTTCCTTGCAGCCGGTCGGTCATCAGAATTTCCATTTGTCCGACCGGTAAGTTCTTGATGTGCTCGTCCTGGGCGCGAGTCTCTTTGATGTCCGTCTCGCTGCCGAAACCGATGGGCTCGTATTTATCTTCAAAGACACCGGTACGCTGGACGGTCAGGGTGCGCCGTTTCTGGCGCACGCGGGCTGACGCCTTCAGAAAATACTGCGCCGTCTCCTCGTCACGGGTGTGCAAAAGCATGGTGGTGTTGGGCGCCGAAGAGACGTCGTCCTTGAAGCCGCGGCCCACCTTTAATAGCTGGGGCAGCGATTGGAGGGCGAACAGAAATGCCGTGTTGGTGCCGCGGGCGGTTTGCAGAATTTGGGCGAAATTGGAATAAGCGAACGGTGCAAACTCGTCGAGGATGACGCTGACCATAGGGCGGTTCTCGCGGCGCCGCTCCTGCGCATTCTCGTACCGCTTGCCGAGAATCAATTGCAGGTTCTGGAGCAACATGCGGCCGAGGGCAGTGACGGCTTTTGAGTTCTTGTTGGTGTTGAGCGAGACGAACAGAATCAACTCTTTGTCGATCACCTCGTCGAGCGAAAGCAACTCATCATAGGCGCCGGTAATGAGGGAGAGGTCATCCCCAAGGAATGTCATCAGTTCGTTCAAAAGGCCCTGGATCTTGGGGACGCGCTCCCGGTCTTGGAACGATTGCTGCAGGTTCCGGACCGACATCTCGAAATTCAAGCGCCGCTGATAGTTCACTCCAACTTCCGCTTCGAGAGACGAGCGCGCGATCCCAATCTGTTCCTTCAGAATCTGCGGGTCTAGCGCCAGGACCAGCACGTCATAGATGTTGAAGCGCTTACCCGTGTGGGCGAGCACGCGGACAAGATCACTCAGATAGGTGGCCTGGTGACCGTGGAAGAAGTCCTCCTTTAGGTCGAAGGATTCGAAGATGAAATTGGCGTGTTCCTCGTACAGGCGGTGTTCGCTAAAGAATGGGTTGTAACGCGCGGAAATGTCGGGCCGGGAGGGATCGAGGACTCGCAACTGGTGCATACGGCCGGCAGTTTCGATCGCCGGAAGAAGGTCGTAAAGAAACTCTTTGTCGGCCTTACCGTCGAAAATCAGCATCGGGATGCGGTGGTGGTCACCCGGCGGACCGACAACCCGGAACACATCCTGGGTGATGATGTTCTTGAGCAAAGTGGTCTTGCCCGAGCCGGTAGCCCCGAACACGATCGACTGCATCACGCGCGTTGCGTCGGACCAGAACCATGGCTCGCGGTGGACGTTGTAACCGAGCACAATCGAGTTCTGGTTGTACGCCGCCGTGACTGCCTTCCGATCTTTGGCCTGGCTTACAAATAAAGGAGGATGAGGCCAGTTTTCTTCGCGTCTTCGGCGCAAAGTGACGAAATACCAGATGAGTGAAGCGGCAGAGACTAAGCCGTACAGCGCGTACAAAGATAGTTCGATGAGCTGGGCGGGGCGGATGTGAAACCGGGTCGCGAGGATATAGTAGCCGGCCGCCAGCACGATGACAGCGACAACCGACAGGACGAAGGCGAGACTCTCTTCGTGGTTGTAGTGATAGGCGCGGCGCCCGAGGCGATAATCGTTGGTGTAAGTCATAGCTGAACCAAACTGAAAAACAGAAACGTGCCTCCCGCTAGTACGGCCACCGCTGCCAGCAAAACCAGGATCGGGTTGATTCGGAGAGTTCCTTTGTCCGTCTTCGGCTTGATGGGATCTTCGATCCAGCGCTGCAACGCGTCTACAAGCCGTTCCTCTTGATCCTTTGCATGGCAGATGCGCAAGCGCGCGACGGTTGCGATTTGTTCCTGATGCTTCATGGCTAAAGCACGAACGCCGCCTTCACTCCATCGCCGAATACCAGTTGTACGACTGCTGGGGATTTCAGATCTTTCCGAATGGAAACCACCCCTTGTGTCGTCTCGCCGGGATGAAGATCCCCGACCTCAGCTTCGTCGTGAGCGACGGGCAGCGCCAACTCCTCCGTATCGCCCAGCTCTTCAAGCATGGCTCGGTCGAGTTGAGTGTGCGTAAGGCTCGCCAGCGAAATTGGCGAGTTGTCTATCTGTAGCTGGTATGCCTGTGGCGTACTCACGCGATAGAAGAGGCGGCTGCGGTTTTCAATCGTGTAATGGATATAGACGCTGCTTCTCGTGCGAAACACCTGTTCCACGCGCACGCTAACCTGACTCTTCGCTTTGCGCGTACTTCTCTGTTTGATCTCCTCAGCCCCCATGAGCGCACGCGTAAGCACGATGTCGGCAAGCTGATCTGTGTCGGTCTCCACGACGGCCTTTGGAGTTGGACCCGGAGCCGGTTCGGCGGTATCGATTGCGAAATTCATCTCCTTTACCCCCTGGGTGATTTCAAGCTCGTAAGCAAAGCGCCGCGAAGCTGTCCAAACGAACAGATCCGTCGCTGCTCCCGACTTGATTGGCTTGACGAAGACCTTATTCGCCTCCCGCTCAATCTGGAAATCCGAACTGCCAGCGGCCGCCATCGTGACCGGCTCATGAAATTCCAGGACCGTCAGGTGGTTCAGGGCGGTCGCAACGTGGACAACGGCATTCGGGCTGGGAGTGCCCGACTGTTGGGACAATGCAGCGATCGCACAAAGACTATATATAAGGATGAGCGAAACAGTTCTTTTCATAGTCCCTTCTTAAGGCCCTGAGCGGAATCCAGAAGGATTCCGCTCAAAGCGGTTAGTGCCTCACATGACCCAGGACGCATCGTTCGCATCCTCATCGCTGAAAGCACCGGGATTAAATTCCACGGCTTCATCGACCATGGAGGCGGGGATTGCAGCCTCCACTGTCTCTGATTCAGCGCAAGATTCGGTTGATGTTTCTCCCTTGGCCTGTTCGGGTTTGTCGTCATCGAGGAGGATCTTCCCGTCCCTGTACTTGAACAGGAACGTATGTTTCTGTCCTCCTCCTTTAAGTGGATCAACCAGGAAAGCTCGACCTGCCGAGTCAGTACGCACGAGTCCGTCGTAGAGCCGTGGAACGTGCACCCGGACGGGCTTGCCGCCTGTGCGCTCCGCAAGCTTCAGGATCAGCTCTTGCGGAAAAGCAAGAAAGAGAATCGAGCCACTGGAGCGCTGCCCCGTACACACAATCCGGTTCAGCGCCTGCAGCCAGCCCATGCGATTCTCCGCCTTGTTCTGCGCCCAGATGCGGATGAAAGCGAGGACCGCCTTCATCTCGTACCTGCCCCGTTCCTCGTCACCGCGGCATGCGCCGTAAGCCTGGTTCATGGCAAACAGCTTCTGCCTGCGCAGCTCCTTGTCGGAACTCTGTCGTATCGTTTCCCATTCGGCCTTTGCTTTCTCCAGTTCCTCTTTGAGTTGCTCTCTTCTTGCTGCGATCTTGCCGATCATCGCGGCGTACACCCGATTGACGAAACGGCAATTTTCGAGCATCTCGCGGCTGACCTGTTCGCCCACCACAAGCGCCTTGAATGCCTCAATCGGAGCCTTGTTGATCAGCAGATCTTCGATCTGTTTGCGGACATGGTTGTAGAGGTGGCCGACACGATCTGTGCTTTCCACCTCCAGATGGATGGGTAAATCAGAAACCCGGCGCTCGTTTTTGTAACGAAGCCAGGGTGCCTGATGCACCTGCTGGCGGATTTCGGCGACCAGTTTGAGATCGGGCTGGACTTGCCACTTGAGGCTGTCGAGCGCGTTCTGGAGTTCTTTGGCCAATTGCGCAGCCAGTTCTTCCTGGCCTACTGCCCGGCAAGAGGTGATCAAGTCGGTGATCGAGCCGATGTGATTCCCTCTGGCTTTCATAGCCACGTGCTCCAGATTGAACCAGGGATCGCGGGCCTTGTTGGCCTTGTTCTTCCCTTGTTGCTGTCCCAGACCTCGAGAAAACCGATCCTTTACGAACCGCGGGAACCGGTCTTCTTCGACCACGCAAACCCAGTCGAAATCAAAGTCGCCGCCATTCTTCTTTGCCGTCTCCGAATGCAGAACATACGTGCCCTCCAGTCGAAGCTGCAGCTGAACCAACTCACGAGTTTCGGAATCGGTGAGCCTACAGCCGTTTCGGCAAAGATCAATGTTGAGTTGCGCTGTGATTTCATCGTCCGAAAGATTTCCGAACGGGAGGAGATCGTCAACCATGCGTATCGGGTAACGCACGCAAAGACCGCGCTTCGAGGCCAGTGGAACGATGGCTTTGTGCTCAGGAATCCAGTCAGCCCCCGAGACCACTTGACCATCCTTCAGGAAGAGATATCCGTCGTCCATCAAAGCAAATGCAGGAAGACGGAAGCCTCCTCCGGTCGCCGCTTTGAACGCCCAGCGCGCCAACAGTTTGTTGAGTTGGTTGTTGACGTAAGGATGACGGACGATTTCGCCGCTGGCATCGGCCAAGAGCAGCCCTTCAACGACCCGGAATTCTTCGTTGTCCGGCTCAACCCCATCCGGCAAAGACCTGTCCGGATGGTGGCCGAGGATTTCGAGCAAATCCTCGTAACGGCCTTGGCCTACGGCCTCACTCAGCTTAGCCACCTGCTTCATCGCCTGTGGTAAAATCTCTAGCTGAATTGAGTCTTCAGGAGCATGTTCTACGAGCGTGTAACTGGACTCAAACTCGAGCTGGCGGGAGACTTCGCGGATGCCTACGACGGTATGACCGCGAAATTTTCTGCCCGGCCCGAAGATCGAATACATCACCGCCGGTATCTTCAGCCCTGGTTTGACCGCGCTTTCCGGCAGAACGAAGTCCGCTTCCAGCGCGTCCGAAACGTCATCCTCCATGATTTTGAATGCGCCTTTCGCCTGCGTATCGGCGAAGGCCATTCGGAATTGGTAAAAGCGTCCTCCTGCCAGACGTTTCCCGACAACTTCCCGTTTCGCGTCCTGGAGAAGAACTGACTCTTCGGCCTGATCGAGGTTCTCGTCGCTCGCCTTTCCATAGCGCTCGCGGCGAAGCCGTTCCACCTGGGCCGATAGGATTTCGTCATCATGCTTTTGTTGGAGACGCTGGAACACTGATCGCCTGATCCAGCCGCGGCAGTCATTGGTTCCAAGCTTCCTGTCGGGCACAACGAGCACTCGGGACTCGGGTTCCTCCATCATCACCTTGCAGGGCGAGACGAGGATTCCGAAATAGACAATTGCCGCTTGCGGCCAGTGCTGAAACCGCTCGGCAATCGCCCCGCTGTGCTCGCGATCCACAAAGTAAAACTTGCCTTTCTTCGCGGAACCGCTTGCACCGACTAGTTTGTAGTGAGTCCCGTTCCAGACGAGCCGGGCCAGAGCGTTCTCGACCTGTGCTTCCTCGTAATCATCGAGAGGCTCTGCCGGCACGTTTACGCTGGCCACCTTGATTCCGTTATAGAGCACGCTGAGCAGCGTGTTCTTGAGTGGCTCAAGATCGTGCAACCGCGGCGCTACTCGCCCGTTGCGGTCGATCTCGAGGCTCTGGAGTTGGTCGGCCGGGATTCTGTAATTGTTCGTCGTCGTATTCTTCGTCATTTTTATTCTCCTTAACTATTTGTTTTCCTGGAAGACCAGGATCGAGTTAAGGAGTTTGCGTGACCGCAAGCTTCAACAACTCTCGCCTGGCCTCCCGTTTTGGGTTTGCTCGGCCAGGCTTCAAGTGTTAGAAGCTCCGGTCAGCACATTTCCCCGCATCAAGCCGCGGGGTGCTCAAAGGACCAAAATCAACGTCTTGGTCACCTGAGAACTGTTTGTGCTGATCTGATCGAACTAGCTCTAAATCGTCTTCTGGGCGACAGCCTGTTTCACGATCACAGGATTGCCACCATTCACCTCCGGAACCGCCTTCCAAGCCGTCACTGTGTAGAACGGCTGGCCAGTCCTGAATGCCTCAATCAATGCCTCTCCCTCGCTTGCCATTTCCTGCCCAAGTTCTGGTTTCGCCAAAGACGATCCGGGTTTCACCAGAAAATAACGAAGGTTGGCGTCATTGCCATTCCGGCGCCTTCGTGGTGTGTTGGCGCCATCGGCTTTCGGTGCGCTCGGCCGTTCCGTCGCCTCTGTAGTCCCTTTGCCTTCCATATCCAAAGCTCCCTTTCACCAGATTTATCTGAGACCCAAGTCCGCCTGCTGCAGCACCCAGTCGCGCTTCTCGCCTTCGATCTCCTGTTCCCAGTACTCCGCAATCAGCAACCCGCTGGGGTTTTCTTCCGACCGCTTCTCGACGAGCAGTCTTACGTGGAATTCGCTCACCACCTTGTCGATGGTTTCGTTGTGTTGGTGAATGTGATGAACTTCTTTAACCCCAAACGCTGTGTACGTAAGAGGATCGTCCTTCGCAGCTTCAAGTGAGCGCATCTGAAATTCCGAAGTCGTCTGATCGTCTTCGATCTTTCCAATGAAATCATCTTTCTGCATGCCGGCGTACGCTGTGCGGCGCAGATTGGCAGTCATCATGTTCAAACTGTCGGCCCAGTTGCGGCTTACATTCGTCGGCGAAAAGTTCAGGTAACGTTCCAGGAACAAGCGCACGAATGCCCGCTTCTCAAATTCGGTCGGCTCCGACCCAGGCCCTTGCGTTACCGAAACCCCCGGTTTCGTCACACCCAGAACCGTTGCCAATCCGTTCTCATCAACCCGAATGACTGTGGGAGGCTGTAAGCGGACATAGGCTGCGAAGGCGAGTGCCAGCATAGTTGTCGGGATGCACAAGAATGCCAGCACCATCGCTCGGTTGGCGTAGGCACGCAGAATCCCGTCATGCTCGTAATAGCGGCTGTATCGGAGCTTCTCCGGCGAATCGGCTTCTTTAGACGGGTTTTTCTTTTTCAACCACATGTTTGCGCACCTCTTGGCGTTCAACGACAATCAATGACGAGCGCCGTACAAATGACCGAACAAACGGCCAAAGAACTTTCCGATATAGAAAAAGATCAGGGTCGGGATGCTGTATGGCCGGAACTTCGTGCCTTGCGGCTCCCAGATCGGTGGCTGCCTCCACATAGAAACCTCCTGGGCCAGAGCTAATTGTTCTCGGCATTGTTCCTTCCCGCGGCTCTTCCGAGCGCCTTGCCCACGTTAAAGCTGATGACCTGGGCCACCGAATGGGGTCGATAACTCGACCCATGTCGGCCACTGCTGCCCGACATGGTAGCGGCAAGATCTCGTTTATCGTTGTTGATTGCATTCGGTGCAGGGACTGCTGGGCTGCTGCTGCTGTTCATCGCGCTCGCAACTCCGGAGCGAATGAAATCGGGCATCGAAGGGGCAGGCGGTGGTGCTGACGACGCCAGGACAGTAGATGTGGACGAAGCACCCACACCACCCGACACTGTAGCGCCCGCGAAAGCCGGACTCGCTCCTGCCGCAAAGCCGGTGACTCCAGCCAGGGCGGTGCCGGCCGCAACCCCGCCTGCTCTCACCAGCGCAAAGGCTGTTGACCCCACATCGCCCGAGATGATCCGTTTGGCGATGAAGGGAATCAGCGCGATGGCCAAGGCATAAAAGATACTGACCAGCCCAAGCATGACCGAGTCCCCAGCCCCCTTCAGAAAGCCAAGAAATCCATTGCCCAGGATGTTGTTAACCTGGTTGACCTGGATAGCGGTGATGAGCGCACCAAACACTGCGTAGAGAATGCCCCAGGCATTCCAGATCATCACATTGACCGCATACGCCTTCCCCAACTGGCCGACCCCGGAGATGGGAATGAGTGCAAGTACCAGAGGGCCGACCACATAGAGCACCGCGCCAAACAAGGTATAGAAGAAGCAGAACACGATCATCGCCAGGGCATAGAGAAGATAGGCAACCACAAGCAGAACCACCGTGATCGTGGCGGCCGCATCGCCCGTAATGATGTCGGTGAGGGTCAACGAAGGGTTGTTGGCGAACTGTTGTTGGAGTTGTCCCATCCAGCTCTGGAACATGTCGCCTGCTCCGGAACTGCTGCCGATGAAATTCGCCACCGTGTTGAACGAGCCGTTGACCCCGCGAAACACTGTCGCCCAGTTCGACACGATCATGGCAACAACCAGATACTTGATGGCCGTTCCAGCGAGTGCCTGCAAATCGCCGCCACGAAACGCCGCCTGATAGAGTCCGATCAGAAAACCAATCAGCAGGATGGCGAATGCGAAGTTTGTGACCGTCGAGATGATGGCTGTGCCATCAATCCCTGCCAGCGCGGTATTCAACAGTTGCTGGAAATAAAACACGGTTACTGAACTCCCTGCTGCAGGATCTGGTTGCCCGTAGTCTGCAGCGTCGCCGTATGAGAGGCGCTGAACTTGAGCTGGCCGCTCGAGTTGGCCAACTCGATGGAGCGCACTCGCACCAGTTCCGCCATGGCGGATTGGGTGTAGGCGTTCGCTCGCACGAGCCATGCCGCGGTCTCAGCTTCCAAAATGGGGGAAGTGCCAGGCGCCGCAGTTTGCAATTGCTGATTGATCTGTTCCGCCGCCTGAAGTTCAAGATCGGCGAGGGCGTCGATTTCAACCGCTTTCTTCATCGCGGCTTGTGCTTCCGCATCGGTCA